>JACCDZ011242781.1_pt1 | contig 16222 bp, 18 predicted proteins | sample 7449551 | NCBI WGS metagenome assembly JACCDZ01 (sample SAMN15323452, study PRJNA562643) | freshwater metagenome | isolation source: river surface water | place: USA:Blue River Watershed | collected 2017-08-18 | reverse complement strand
CAACCCAACTGCATCAATGATGACAAACAACACAAAGACATAGAGACCAAGCTAGCCAAGTTCATGCGGGAAAGAAATAGGACGTTTTTGCAAAACTTGTGCAAACACACCGATCGCACTGCAGAACTCGAGAAGAAAGCAGTCCATTGCGCATTGACATCGTCTGGATGTTCGGATGGTACACCATTGATGAAACATCAATCTGTTGGAGGCACAAACCTCAATGAGGCAACAGAAATGACAAGCGTGGGATCTGTCATGCCGCGCTTTGTGTATGCAGAGTATGTGTAGTGGAGTACAACACTGTGACCAGTACAATGTACACAATCATAATGCATACATCTTTTAAAACTTGCTTCTGCCGTGATGTAGAGTCCATTAATGGTAGTGCGCGACTGCAAGTAGAACTGTTGTCTCGTATCGACATGTAATTGGCGGTTGTTGAATTAGGATCAACAGGCAGTCGGATCCAAAATGATGTATCATGATCGACAACCACACGCACGCGTCCACGGTGTGACTTTAAAACTTTTGCAGAGCGCTTCGACATGATGCTCATACCGCACGCGCATACATCGTGCGTGTTTGGAGACACCTGTAGGGACAGATTGCACGGTTGGCGACATCGTCTGCATCGTTTCATTGTGTTGTGTTGTGTTGCATGTGTGTCCATTGTACACAAAGAACACCACGATTATCGTGTTTATGTGTGAACAAGGGAACAAATTGTAGAATGTATATAAAGTTGAGTCTGTCGTGTCAACAATTCAATTCAATCATGGATGTCGATATCAGAGGAATCGCCAAAGGATGGATCGTCGCCAGCATGGCAGATGATGTAGAAGGGCCGTTGACTGAGGAATCAAGGGAGGCAATTGCGACGGATCTAGAAAAGGGAGTGTACAACTGGGCGATCGAGTATAGCATTCGCAAGGGACTAGTGCGCAATTGGGCGAATCCGCGCTTCAAGAACATTTATGTTGCAAAATGTCGGTCTATCGCGGCAAACCTACAGATGACCAGCTACATTGGCAATGTTCGCCTCATAAATCGACTACACGAGCGCGAGTTCCTGCCGCGCGACCTGCCCTTCATGCGGCCTGAAAACGTGTTTCCAGAATTGTGGAAGAGCGTTCTTGATGTTAAACTGATGCGTGATCAATTCTTTGAAAAGCCCGAGGCCATGACGGATCAGTTTCGGTGTGGCCGCTGCAAGAAGCGTGAGTGTGTATATCAAGAACTGCAGCTACGCTCTTCGGATGAGCCCATGTCGTTGTTTATCACGTGTTTGAATTGCGGCAACAGATGGCGTATGGGATAAATATGATGGAATGGTCAAAGCTTAAGGACTTGGTGACATGATTGGTTGTCGAGTCTCGCGAGCCAACTGTGACGGGGGGAGAGAATGAATTCACGCTTGATATTGCATCGAAAGTCCACTTTGGTCCATGAAGCTTGTAAACAGTTGTCGTATGTGCCAAAAGACGCCCAGCACACGGATACGTTTGCGTTGCGTGCACAATTGTTGCATCTTGATGGTGTATGCGAGTATTGTCGTGTCAACAAAGCGACGACAGAGGATCATTTTTTTGCATTGGTTGTAAATTCGAGGCCTACGCAATTTTGTGACGATCTTTGGAACAGGGTTCCCGCATGCAGCACGTGCAATTCTTCCAAAGGGAACTTGTCGTGGTACAATTGGCTCACTTCATCGCGGCGTGGAAATCCCTTCAAAGGCATGCCCATCGAGCAGTTGCACAAGGCACAAACGAGACTCGCTGCATATGAGGATGCGTGCTTGAAGCATTGCGTGAAAAAATCTATTGATGATGACTGGTGGGATGACGTTCAGGGTCGCATTACGCGGTTTTTGCAAGACTTGCAGCTTGATGTTGACACACATAGCATGTATAAAAAGCGTGGTTCCTGTTCCTTGAAGAGTAAACATACGGAGGAATGGACGTCGTCACACGCCTATCAGAGCAAATCGAACGACTCTGGAAAGACATCGGAGATCATTGGGGCGAAAACGGTGTGGTCGCGGCTGCACCAGTGCTGGAATGTCATGTCTGTGGTGGTCGTGATTTGGATAATGACCAGTTTATTGATGTCAACATTGACACTGCACGTTTCATCGAAGCATTAAGTAAAGTCACATGTGCGCGCCAGCGTCGATCGTCGGCATCTTCACCGTCCATTAAAAAGCTGTGCGAGTACTCGTATATGGACTTACAATACACACAGGACATTGAACAGGACAAGGCAAATGTGGTCAAGGTGACATCCTTGTCGTCAACTGTAGTCGAGCATCCACCTTTGCTAATGTACGCGGTTCGAAAAGAAAAGATGCCGTTTTCCATGTTCCCGTCTGTGACTACCCTACATGACAAGCGACGAGTGACGCGTGCGTCATTTCATTTGCAGTCATCCCCGCACCGTGTGACGCTTCATTTTGAAGACTATGAGAATAGCATGGGATATCGTGTCTGCCGCATTTACTTTACAATTTCTATGAACGCGAGAGCGATCGAAGCTGCGGTATATGAAGACATTGCACGCACAATTATTACAACAATCACCATTGCGGGGTTGGACATATGAAAACAATCTCTGTAAACAGTTCAGAGTCAAAACAAAATCCATACATTTCCACACACTTACACACGCAAAGACACGTACAAAGACACACGCAAAGACACGACTTTGTTTCCTCAATCGTCAATCACGATGGCTACATCATATACAACACCGGAACGCATGATTTTGCAAGAACGAAACAGCCAACTGAACAGCGGTGGGCATGCATCCGGAGACCAAAAACTGATGACAGTGGCAGGGTACCTAAGCGGGAGGACTGACGTGGCTTCCCATGGCCCAGGACATCTGATCGAGGTTCCTCCATCAAATGAGATCAATGTGGCGCAATTGCGGCAAATATTACAGCAACGCGAAGTTCGCCAACGTGAGACGTTTAGATTGTTGTTGGAGCGCTGCTACAAGAACATTCGTGCGTGTGCTGCTGCGCGCAAGTATGCGTGTGCGTTTGATGTGCCATTGTTTGTGGCTGGACGTCCATTGTACGATGTGATGAGATGTATAGAGTACATTATTAGGAACCTAACGACGAATGGCTATGCTGTCCAGTATTCATATCCGAGGCTTGTATTGATATCGTGGGTGGTGTTACAGGAAAAGCAACAGGCAGCTGTTTTATCGAGCATCGCAAGATTGCAAGAACTGTCTGTGTCACACGCGACAGCCGTGCAAAAGCGACAACAAGTGCAGGAGGGCGTTGAAGCTGCTGAAGATGTGCAACGTTTTGCCATCCTTCAAGGTACTCACAGCCCTAACACATCATCATCGGATCCTATCGCGACCGTGTCACCATCATCATCGAGCAGTCACACAAGATCGACACCAACACCAACACCACATGTACGGAAGCCAGTGTTCAAAGACATTGCAGAATTCAAGCCAAGTGGCAAGTTTGTGCTGCACATTTAGAGGATGCTTCGTCTACGATATCGATGAGTTTGAATCGTTGCCGCGAGTTATGAACATGTGGCAAAATGTACATCGATAGGTCCGGTATCCATTCTGGGATCCATGGCACATTCTGAACGTCCAGAGATGCCAGGGTCTTGTACTCGGTGGCAAAGTCCAGTAGCATGTCTAGGTGTCCGCAGTCTGACGATTGTGCTGCAATTTTGCAGGCGTGTTTGATGATCATGGTCATGACATCTGAAATTTGGTATCGCGAATACAAACCAAGTTTAATCACGTGCAACACAAGTTTGCAACGTCCGATCAACTTGGTTTTGATTTTTACTTGTTGACAATACGTGTTATAGTCATCTTCGTCAGAGACTTTTGCATCCCCGCCTTTGGCTTCAATGGACGTCACGTTCGCAAGGGATTCGTCAAACTCGAAGAACGCGTCACAAAACGCAGCAATGGAACTGCGCACAACGTTGCTGTCGTCATGCAAATCATTCTTGACGAAAAACGAATCAATGTCGTACAGCATACGTGCAAAGAGCTGAACATAGCATGCTTGCCTAACGCATTGATCCAATATTGCATCAACGAGATCTTGAACGGACACATCTCCAGCTGGAACCATGCAGTCAAAAACCAGACCAAATATTTTGTCGTAGTTTTTATCGGACACCTTGTTCAATGTCGATTGCACCTTGCGTAGACCGGGCGATTTGTCGGAGATGACCTTGTTGACGCGTATCCATGACGAAGATGGTATTGATCCCCCCACGGTTAACGATGCTATGTTGCGATGTTGATGTGCTTGGTTGTGATGATTGTGATTATGGTGACCGTGGCTGTGATGACCGTGATGATGATTGCCATGATGGTGATGTGTCGACTTGCTTCCTACGGTTGAAAAACAAGCCGGATGACCCTTTGTGTGATAGGACGAGGGCAGCTTAGCGCCGCCATGCGTTGGTGGATCGTCTGCAATGGAGCTACAGGGAAACCGTGAGATGATGTTATCAATTTTTGTTGCCGCGTCTGACAACTGTCCCGCACTCTCCATGGCCGCTCGAATCCATAGGAATGTACTGTAATCATACTTGAGAGCCATGTTTTGATGATGATGTTGAGACTCTTGAGACTCCAGCAAAAGTCAAACAGTGAGCGCTGACTTTATATCGGGAAATATTATGACGTATCGAGACACACCACGATTTGTGTTCCGGTATGAGTGCCGACCACAATTTCGAAACACTGTCGAGTCTCGCAAGCCACCAATGTTATCGAGTCCATGCATTGCAAAGACTTGAAAACATTGGGCGTCATAAGGAAGAGTCGATATCGTTGGCCTTTGCAAAGGTTATGGAACTCGCTTGAAGATCGCACGTGAACCACGGGATACTCTAGGGCTTGCAAGTCTTGAAGAGCTTCCGTGTAGTGGTCGGTCGTATATCCAATATCCGACTCGCGCAACACAAGTATTGCTTGGTACACATTGATGTTACTGTATACATCCTCCAACGTATTGATCACACCTTCGTGAAGCATCATGTCATTTACATAATATGATGCAAGTGTCCTTATACTTGTGAGTCAAGTATTCGATGAGTCAAGTATTCGATGAGTCAAGTATTCGATGAGTCAAGTATTCGATGAGTCAAGTATTCGACAACTTAAGGACATGGCCACACACCTAGGTAAGAGATTGCATGCAGAATGTTGATGAATCAGAGCATGATGAATCCTCCTCGTACAGACCGTGTGAAGAAGACATACAGGAAAAAAACAGTAAAACAGTGTAACATCGCGGTTGATCTTCCCACGAGTGCATCTGCTGCGTCGCTAACTCCACCACCTGTCGTCCATGAGACGGCGCCAAAGGCCAAGAAGAGGAAACTGCAACAGGCGTTATTACCATTAGAGTATGTGGACAACAACGTCAAGGCCATGGACATAGACATAGGCAGTGCATACAGTAGCGAGGGGCGAAAAGAGAATGAGGTGCATTTGCATGTCGAGTTGAAAAGGAGCGAGGCCTATTACCAACGCATGCTTGAAGTCATCCTCGGTGGTGGGCACAAAATGCTTGACAGTGGGACGACGGATATTACCACGGCATCATTTCATGCGGAAATAAAAAAATGGTCGGCTTGGAAGCACGCAGTGGGGCAACTATTGTGTTACAATGCTGACGACCCCAAAGACTCGAAACGCATGTACCTTTTTGGATTGCGATGTAACGAAGCGTCGGTTATAAAATGCACGCATGCACTCGGTATCGAGTTGTACGCTGTTGATGATGTGGTCGGTGGGATATCAGTCACGCGGTTGCCCGACGAGACAACACAGATTTTCAAGTTGAAGCTAATGTGATCTGTTCAATGCCTAATGTTCATGCCGATTTGCACAAATTGCTCCATCATAATGATGAGAAGCATGCCCGAAATAACATAGATCCCAAGTTCGATGTATGATGACGATGGATGGGGCGACTGTGTTTGCAAGAAGGGTTCATAGGTACGTGTCGATGGTGTGGTATTCGTTTGTATTGTTGATGACGTTGCTGGTGCTGGTGCTGGGGGGGCGACTCTTGTATCGATAGGTACGACATCTTCTTCATCTTCGGAGGAATGCTCGTCTTGTTCACGTGTTTCTTTATCATATCGCGTATCAACGGTCAGGTCATCACCAGGACTGTACATATCCATGATTTTATCGACTTGTTGGTGACTGTATCCATCGTTGTACAAGTCACACCATGGGTCTTGGTCATTGTTCTCAAAAAATTGTGGAGTCTGTAGGGGTTGAGGCTTGCACGATGTAGGCTGTTTTTGAGTACGCTGTTTTCTTGCTCGTTGATGCTTTTGTGGGGGCAACATGTCAGCCCCCCATGCTTCGCTGATTGTGGCAAAGTTATGAAACTGCATACTTAATTGGTGGGGTTAGTAACACTTGCATTATTGTTATGGACGACATTTTTTCAACGATACATCGATAATGTAGGTTGTTGAACCGCACTTGAGGGTGGAGGTTGGAAGTATGGTGTCGTGTCCTTGATAAGAGCTGAGTCTTCAGAGGTTGTTGAGCCGAGAAGGCTTCCAAAACTGGAAGTCGGGGTTGTGTTTGTTCTCGTGTCGATAGGTCCTGTTGGGAGCGGTGTGTCAAGAATAGATCGCGCCTCGTCGATTCGCGCCATTAACTTTGTCCGTCCATCGTCCAAAACGACGTTTTCAGAATTCGCCAATGCAGTAGTCCTCGTAGGCTCGGTGGGCGTGGAGTAATACAGATGGCGGTTGCGGTCGCCGCGCCCTCCAAAGGTTGAAACTCCGATGATGAAGATTGCGGCGATGTTAGTCACGATGATTGGGATGACAACGTCCATATTATCGTTTTTTTTACACTCTACAGATATCCGCTCTATAGGTATCAAACACATTTGTTTTCAGCATAAGCATCGCTGCTGTATAGACCGCCTCTGTAGTCTGCAACGGCATTGGGTGCAGTGATTGTCAATATCAGTGTAATGATCAAGAACACGAGCACTGCAAATGTCGTGATTCGTTCCCACGTCGAATCAAGAGTGTCACAACAGCTGATGAGGGATGTCAACTCGGGAATTAATTCGCCCATCTTGACTCGGCGTTTTGCATTGATCAGTTGCGCTATGTTTCTGAATTTGCCATGTGGATCCAGAACGCCCAGCATGTAAATGACGATGAACACGACAACGGCAATGCCCACCAAGTTTAACATCACATCGATTGTTGGGAAAGGTACTTTGCGCATGCCATCAGAAATGGCATTGCAGCTGTCAAAAGCCGTGATGACGCGTTTTGCATACAATAGAACCGCGGCATAATCTTGCACATTGTCCACCATGAAGACCTGGACGTCAAACGTTCGCGTTTCAGGGCGAGTTGCTTTGACGAACGTGGTAGAGCTACGGAGCGGTAGTTCGATGGACCCTCCTTTTGTGAGCGTGGCGGGTCCATTATTGCTGCGAAAAGTGTGTGCCAATCCCGATTGCACGTCTACGACACGGATAGCGCGCACATTGAGGACCTTTGCCCCCACAATGGAATCCGCCGTGACGATGATAGATCTAATGTCTTGATTGTCGTCTGTCGAAGATGTCGAAAGGTTCTCCTTGACAATGTTTGATTGAAGGTCAATAATTTTCGACCCACCCGATGTGCTCAGTTCTATACGGCCACTGCGTGATGTGGCGATTGTAATTTTAGCTTTGAACATGCCGCCTCCACCCGTCATAGCGTTGAGCAGAGCGTTCGAAGCACTTACAAGGGTCTGACCGTTTGTGTCCGAGATATTGCGGTTGAACGCACGACGTGTGATCGTTTTCTTGTAAGATGACATGATGACAACTAGTGCAAGCGCGATGCAGCAACAGACTAGGACCATCGAACGTAGCGTTGTCTCCAACGAACATTGTTTATCCATATAGCAACTTGTAAATGCAAAACCCACGATAATGATACTCACAAAGGTGATCATGACACCATATACGACAATGGTACGGACCACAGCGAGATCAGCGTCAGATTGTTTTGGAGGAAATTGTCGATTATGGATGTATGCGGCAGATGCCATATCAGACACAATTTGCGTCAGCAAGGTGCGTTGATGGCTGGTCAATCCTTCAATGCGATCTTTCAAGCGTTGCGCAGTGACGTATTGTGTATCGTTTGCCTTGATTGCCTTGCGCGAACTGGCAATGAGGTTTTCTAACGCATCCAGAGTGTCAATAATGTAGGGCGCCAAGGACGTAAATGAAGATTGGTAATGGTCTTTCAACTGGTTCAGGATGATCGCCCGATACTGCTTCAAAGGTACCTGATACTGGTGTCTTTCCATCGAAGTGGCAATCTTCTCGCGCAACACAGGTTCGAGTTCCGAGTAAGTTTGGACTATACGTGAAGGATTGATGTCAACAATCTGCGACGATGTTGTCTTGCGACAATACATCTCTTCTCCGCGTGCGTCTTTTCCAAACAGTGTTTTGTAGTCGTCTGCTCTATTTGCCTTGTACGCAGTCACATCTTGTGATACCAGTTCACTGACTGACGAGAACTTGTTTTGAAGAGCTACGACGTCCGTATCGTTAGCATCTGCTGCGGCATCGAAAGTGAGGCTACCCGCATATACCATGGGCGTTAGCGCGTTCGCTGCAACTTGCGAAATACCCTTGCTGCAAACGAATGTTGGTTTATCGTCGCTTGCATTGGCATGCACCAGCACAGTTGTGGGATTGTCTGTTGATACATCGTGTTTTACGGTAAAAACGGACGACGCGACGTTCGGTAATGCTGGTGTCGAGCTGATCGTGCATTTCCCGTATTGAAACTTTGCCCATCTGCATTCGTCACCTTTATCGTAACAAGCCTTCCAACATGAAGCCTTGTCATCTGCCGTGCCCACTTCCGTTTCCGGAGAGCCATTTGTCACTTCAACGTCGGGCACTTCGACGTGCTTGAGTTTTAGCACCTCGATAACGTCGTCTTTGATGATGCGCAACAGTTTTGCATCGCTCAAGTCCCGTTTGCTTGCATTGTCTTGGCGTAACACGATGATGCTTTTCAGGACCGTTGCGCCAACAGCCACTTGTTTCCACAAGGAGTACTGATCCATATTGGTCGTCTTGTTTCCATCCTTGACGTCTTGGAGCGCGCGGAATAGAGAGCGCAGAGTCTGTCCACATTGAGTGTTTACGCCTTTTGCAAAGTGGCCACGCAACACGTCTGCCAACGTTTGGTTGGGAGTTGTGGGCTCGCACAGCGAGACGACCGTGCAAGTCAAGTTGTCAGCGCTCGGTAGCTTGGGATCATAACCACAAAAGTCGTAGCTTTCATAATTGTCAAAGTCGTTTTGGATTTTCGTGGCAATTTCCTTGGCAAACTTCTTGATTCCATCATCCCCTCCTTGAAGACGTGCGTTGACATACTGAATAAATATGTTATCAGCAATGTTGATGCGGAAACGATTGATGTCTCCAACGGGAACATCATTGATGAGTTTTATGCGCATTCGCGCGGCTGTGAGAATAACATGGAGAAAGCCGATGATGAAAAGCGATACGATAATGACGTAAAGTGCGTTGACAATCTGATACGTCCACGGACCGGGTTCGTTTGCATAAACATAAGTCATCAAGAGGCCAGCGGGAATGACGATGCATAAGAGCAGTGTTACCAAACCTCTAAACTGCCTTGCACTCCGGCGTTGACGCTTGATGTAGTCATCTGATTCACGAACAATCATTCCGAATTTTGCAATAGGTGGCGAGATGCTCTCCATCAACAACGCGATACGCTCATACGTTAGGTTGCCGTGAACGGACAACGTGGACAACTGCATGAGGTTCACATCAGAAAACTGATTGACGAGCAAGTCTTGCACATCTCTCAATGCCACCATGGCGCGCGAGTGTATCGACATCTCTCTCGCTTATTGTTATGAAACGCAGGTTTTTTTCTGTTGTTTGTGCGTCTTGTACCAAAAAAGCGCGCACCAATTATCTTCGTTCTTTCAAGTAGAGAGGTAAACACACACCGGCGCACAACATCTCACAACAAATGACGGTGAATGGAAGTCTACCATGTGACGTGATTGTTGGTAAATCAGTCGATGGCAATCTCGCGACGATCAGTCGTGTGATGATGCGCAATATTTACATGCTTGCGCTTGCCGTTGTGATAGTATTTGTGGGGGGTATTCTCGTGTTTCAGTGGGTCGGCAGCATACGCGCATCAATCCGCACACACCAACGACTCGTCAAGCCTATTGAATCTCCAATTACAATAAGTGCTGCAAAAGATGCAGGCAGCGAGTTACTCGATAGCGATATTTCAAACCTGTTGAGCGGGTACGCGAACAACGATGATTATCGCCCCGTTCCGACAACCGAGTCTCAATTGCTCAATGACTTGCCTTCAGAACGTGATGCTGTCAAGAAACGTATCAATGAGCTCAAGACTGTTTACTCTGACTACAACAAGGAAATCACGTCGTACAGTCGTGATGTGCTCAAAAAAGAGCCCGGGAATGACCTGGTGGACGAGCGTATAATGTCCATCCAGGGCGATGTGTGAATGATCAAATGTTCAAATGTGACTCGATGCGTGACAACCGCTCACTTACTGCACGCATACCTTCCACAACGACGCCTATGAGGTTTCCATATGCGATACTATGGTATCCCGCTGCGTCAGTGTAGACGGCTTCCGGTACAGTTCTCAATACGTCTTGTGCAATCAATCCAATATGCCGTCGTTTATTGGACATGTGCTCGTTGGATCCGGCTATTTCATACGTGCATCCCCTAAGTTGCAACACCTTGTCCAACGCTTCCGTCGCGTCCAAATAATGCACATCGAGTTTTCGCCTTGCATCGGATTGCGTTATCAACACGCCCGTCGAGTACACGTCACCTGCCACGTAGAGTTTATAGGGAACAGTTTGTTGAGAGGCGTCAACACCGATGGCAATATTGCCATTGGCATCCAGCAAGGTGTGTGCGGTTGATGGATTGTCTGCTTGTGATGGGTAAAACCTCAACGAAGAATTGAAAGATGAGACCTTGATAGCATACTCGTTTGCAAAGTTAATCTGATCGGATATGTAGAGCGTATCGTTGCTACTCCCGCTAATGATTCCTCCTCCTCCTCCTCCGCCCCCTATGTTTGACGATCCACCGGTATTCGATGATCCACCCGAACCTCCTGGTGGTGGGACGTTCATCGCCACGTCATCGAGTACCACGGAGGCGCCATCGCTGCCAATGCCGATTCTGCTAATGGCCAACAACTGGATTGTTTGAGTTGTCGTTGAGCAATTGATGTATCCATTGACGGTCAAGTTGGAGCGCAATGTAACGTCGCGTCGCATTTCAGTGGCATCTGGTGAAATGTACACATTCGATGAAAAATTGACGTCCGCTGTGAACAATGCGTTGTTGCATGCAAGGAAACGGTTGAACGTCGCTGTCGTGCGGTATGGTCTGTCAACATACGTCTTGATTGCACGGTCTGTGATAAGAGTGTTGTCGGTGGCTTCATCGGACACGGACCAATCATTGCTCGAGAAGTTGCATATAGTGAAACCATTCCAACGAATGAGCTTTCCCAGCGTGAGATTGCAGCGCACGTGAAGATTCACGATTGTATTCAGCGGTGCACTCGCATTGTAAAGATCAGACGCGTTGGCTACACGGTAATCTTTGTTGCCCCATCTGTTGATAAAGTCTACATAGGCTTCATTTTGCGTGAGGAGTCTCGTGTTCGGATACAACATCTGGTGGAATTCTTTGTTAAAGTCCCTGTTGAGCAAGAGGTACTCTTGGCCAGATGGGTCCGATTGAAATTGACGTGCAATCGTAATTCTCGTCAATCGCTCATAATCGTACAGCTTGATGCCGTAAAATGTAAAGTTGTTTGACGTACTTCCAAGCACGGGATCAATGTCTCTTCCAACAGGGTTACTCAATGTGAATCTATACGCAAACGGATCAATCGCTACGACTGTTCCATATATGTTGTCAGTTCCTTTGGGACGAAAGATGCGAACATCATCTCCAGGTTGTAACGTGTTGTTATTGAGGCGGAACGTTCCGAGTTCGTCTATGTCATTGAACTCAAAGGTGTTACGGGCCACAAGCGTGACGTCACGCATGATTGTTCCAAGGTACATGCTGTTGTTCTCCATGGTCTCATCGTCTACACCTTCGTTTGACATGGCAAAATAGATGGTTCGGTTCAGGGCGCTGATGTTCATGACATCGCGATTATCTGCAATGTACACTTGTTCATCAAAGGTTGGTGGCAGCGATGGGAGCGCGCTGGGCAAGTCTGAAAAGTCATTGTAGCGATCGCGGACGTCTTCTACACTGATGACATTGGAATAGGCCTGAAGTTCCGGGTTAAGATACAGCATGGCAGCTGCATTTCTGTAGTTGTTCGACATGGGTTATCGCAAATTGCAATACGTAAGCGCGCCCGTACAGTAAGCGCCCAGGAATGGGTTCTGATACTCTTCGTTCAGAGAAAATCACGGGCGCCGCCGCACTGCATTTTCTCTCTTTGCAAAAACAATAGACAACTATAGAGACATGGACACAGAACAATCATTATCTGCAGTGGTGTCGATTTTGATGTTTCTATTGGGATGGATAAGAGCTTTTATGGTTTGTCAAAACATCACGATCGATGATATTGTAGATGCAAGTTATTGGCAACTGTTGTGGATATCCCTGCGCATGTTGGCACCCTACCTGGAGGTGTGGGCCGTGGTGGTGGCTAGCATCCTGATTCTCATAATCGTAGACGTAAACTTGGTTATGGTTGCGGGCTTGTTGCCCAATGGAACACTGACAATGGGAGATGGATATGCGACGTTGGTGTTCATGGGCGCGTTTTGGAATTGGCAAGTTGTTCTCGCATTTGGCGTAACAATGACTGTGATTGTGTGCAGCAGCATGGCGTACATGTATTACATCAAGGTGCAGCGCAACGTCCGACGTCTCGAGTCCCGTCTTCGTCATGGCCTATTGCTCATTCACATTTTTGGCATTTGTTTGGGTTTGTGTTTGCTCATAATTCAGGGATTCTTTGTGCGAGGATGATGTATGTTGTTCTTGTGCAAAGCGATGTCTACAACAACATGTGCAATATGGCATGGCCGCAGAGGGTATGCAGACGCGCAAACAAAACTTGACCGCACACATCATTTTTTGTGAAGGGCGCGACTGATTCTCGTACAATGCCAACATGGATTTCTCGGTGCGGTTCATGTATGCCCAACAATCAGCAATGCAAGCACTTTGCGAAAAAATGTCGTCTATCGGAATGAATACAACGCGACGAATCGGGGATCCCATGTGAGACACGTAAGCCCCTTGTTCATGGTATGGACAACAATCCATGATAGTGGTGGTCCTGGCGCAGGCGCGCGCTTGAACCCGAGTGCGTGATTGAAATGAGTGTTGATGATGATTAAGTTCATGAAAAGAGGAGCGAATTAAATCTTTGATCATGATTTTCCACCCCGTTTGGAGTTTCCGCCGCCACGACTGCCGCGACCCCCGCTGGCGCGCTTTACGGAAATCTCCACAACAGGATTTCCATCATGTCCCTCCTTTATCTGAATGTCCTTGATGTCTTGATGTGACCTTGAGGAATCCAATACATTCAAGAAATCAGCATTGTTATCCACGGGAGATGGTGATGATGGCGGAGGCCGGACGAGCGCAACGTTCGCTGCAATGTCTTGGACTTCTTTGCGCATAGACTCTACGGCATCTTGCACGGTGCGGTTGATCTGTCTATCGTAGCGCGCGGTCAACAGAGCTTCCAAAAGATCTCGTTGTCGCTTCGCATGCGTTTCACACTCTTTGCGCACAATCGCCTCTAGCTCGGTGTTTGTGTATGTGGTAGGAGAGGCTGTGTCGCAAGCGGGCGATTGTAGTTGTTGTGTTTCTTGTGAGGGCTGTTGTGCAACTTTAAGTGTTGCGATTTCACGCTTTATGACATCAATATCATGCACAATCCCATCGATGCGGCGCTGGATGGCGTCGTCGCCGCCCTTGAGTGAATGTGCCGGTTGTGGTACTACAGATGATGATGATGTTTTAACGGCCACAATTTCATCGCGCAAAGTGTTCATGCTGGATTGAAGCTTGCTCACGGTCACACAAAGGCGAGTGAGAACGGCCTGTGAAGAGTTGATGGTTTGATACATCGTGTTTACTATTGATATTCAGAGTCGCGGCTTTGTCTCGACATGGATTCCAAACATAAATTTGTAGATTGTCTCTGAACGCGCTCTGGACGCATTTTAATGCCTAGTATATGATTATTACAAGGCTTTCTAAACAACCATACATCATAAAATGTGTGATGCCATCAATGCTAGCAAATTAGCATGGGGTCTTTCTGCGTTGTGCGTCAACTTTGGATCTCGGTTCATCCTTAGCGATATGACACCTACGCAAGAACGAGTTTTGGCAAGCGCGTTGTTCAAACGCGTTGTACTATTTTGCATTGTGTTCATGTCCACTCGTGACGTCATGTTGTCTGCGGCGCTAACGGCATTCGCATGGATAGTATTGGATCATTTCTTGCACGACCATAGCAAGTTTTGTCTGGCTTCTCCTCGAGACTGTGCATCATCCAAGAAAGCAGCGGGTGGATCGCCGACCGTACAAATCCAGCCTATGATCACGCGACAAATGTATCATAATGCGATAGAAATCGTCCGCAAGTTTCATGATCAACATGACAGGACTGCTGCAAGTTGAAGACGTGTGTTTTTTTGTCCGTGTACACCATTAGTGTTACGCATCTGCACACACAAGCATATGGTACGTCGAGCAGGAACCAAGGCGGCGGCTGGTAGTATGTCAGCGCTTGCCGCGCTCGCTCTATTGATCGTGTGTGGTGGACTTATGTACTTGGCGCTTGCATACATGCCCTTGGAGTTTTCCAAAGGGACAGCATCTAAATACTATGACAGGTATGTGATCGGCACGTTGAGGAAACCCTTCAAACGTACGCTCACTATACTGCTAGGAATTGTGATGGGCATGAGCATCCTGATGTCGTTATCTCCTCTACCGGTTGTGCATTTTGTATACAGCTTTACAGACTGGAAATTGTGGACCAAGCTCATGCGCTTGCAGACAATACGAAGCCTCGCAGATGGATTCTACTTGTACGTCATGCAGAAACGGATACTGAGTTTACTGTACACTGTTTTTTCATTGATCGTGCTCGTCATGATTTTGCCATTCACGCTTGCCATGCAAATCATAGGGAATCTTGACTACATGCGTGTGTTGGCCTTCATGGTGGTTGGTCCAGTGTTAATCATGCATGCCGTGCGAAAGGGAGTCGAGATGTTTGTTCCAGAAGAAGACGAGTATGGTGATGTGAGGAAGAGCTTCGTATACACATTCGCCAGGGCCCCAAACAACACATCGCTCCTTGTAAATGCCATCACGGCATACGCCATCCTTATCATTGTCGCAATGACGACTTACAATAACAACCCATCCCTGTACGACTTTTGTTTTCACAAGTTTCCACCGTCTGCAGTTGCATCAATGCTCGTGGCGAGTGGGGTATTTGTGCATGTGGCAATGGTCATATACACTGAGAGCGAGCGCGCGGGACGTCGTGCATTTGCTGCAAAATCGCGAATCCGTGATATCGCAAAAAAACACCGGGAAATGACGTTGGTGAGTTTATGTGCGGTTGTAATCGGAGCAATGTTCATGCGACAGTGGAACGCAGGATATGTAGAGCGTGAGGCGCTATTGCATGCGCGATTCTACGCACTCGAGTGATGAGACATCTAAACTCACTTGTACATTTTGTCACGAATCATGGCGTCGAGTTCCTTGGGATCGCAACGTTGATTTGTTGTGGATACACATCGCATCGCTGTGGTCTCTGAATCGATTATATCAGGCATGGCACGGCACATGATTGGTGAGACTTGAACACGTTTTCGGCCCATAGAATGTTTTCCTAGGTAATTCACCATGAAATCCACGTAGTGGCTCGTGTGTGCGTCGCCCGTATACACAATAACACACGAGCCATCTTTTGATTCAAACATGTACCGCAACATTCTGCACACCATGTACGCATCCATGATTATCATGCAGCAGACCAGCATGATTCCAGGATACGCGAGCTGACTGATGTATGCCATGAGTCCT
>JACCDZ011688720.1_pt1 | contig 16228 bp, 17 predicted proteins | sample 7449551 | NCBI WGS metagenome assembly JACCDZ01 (sample SAMN15323452, study PRJNA562643) | freshwater metagenome | isolation source: river surface water | place: USA:Blue River Watershed | collected 2017-08-18 | reverse complement strand
TTAATGCATCTCGCGCTTCAATATTGTCAGGATCAACCACCCCTACCTCAAGAACATTTTGTTGTACTGAGAGTGGTACAAACTTATAATGCATCGCTGATTCCTCAGGAATATAATCCAAAACATCGAAAGGAATATTCTGATCCTTAAGTTTACGAATTGGAACACCCAAGTATTCACTCTTTGCTTCTAAAATATCATCGCTTGAAATACCCTGTTTTATGAGTACCTTTTCAACACTTTCACCAGAAAGTCTCACCTCCTCAAGTGTGGCAAGCGATTGCTTTTTATCAATCTTTTTTTTATTTAAAAGTATATCAACAATGCTCATATAAATAATTAACGTGTTTTAACAGATGATGTTGCAACAGGGAGTGGTGCAAGAGATGGGGCTGAAACAGTGTTTTGTGAACGTCCACCATCGACGCCAATGGGAGCAAATGGGTTTTTACGGAATTTAGGTTCTTTTACAAGCACTTTTGTAAAATCAATACTGGATAAAAAGAAAGGGCTTCTGAGAACTGAATCATCAAGTGTTAGATTTTTTACCTCTTTGAGAGTCTTCAAAAGATCTTCTTGCACAGAGACACTTCCAGGTCCAGCTTTTGTTTTTGTGAGTGTTGAATCAATGGGTGTTGCAGAACCTTTCCAGAAGAAAAAATATGCACCTGCAGCAAGTACAAGCAAAATACCTATGATTGGAACCGCCTTACTTTTATTGGAAGTAGTATTATTCATATAGATAATTATTTAAGCCAATAGGTTTTAAGCGTTACCGCGTAGTCATACACACCCGTCTCGCTACCAGCAGAAAACTGAATACTGCTTACATCTAAAATACGAAGACTTGATTCAAGGGCACTAAGGAAATCCAGGAATTTGTCGTAGGTTGCGGTGGTTGAGAATGAAAGCGTTAGAATCCCATACTGACTAGCATCCTTACCAACTTGTTTTTTATCAGAACTTTCAGTCGCGCCAGCATCAGTTCTAAAATTACGAATATTCATACCGAAAGCCTGTGCAATCTTATCGTTTATTTCAATAATAAGACGAATATTATCTATGTTGTCCGGAAGAATTTTTTGTAATTGATTCTTCTGGTCATCAGTAAATGCATTATATTTTTTAGCCAAACCATCTCGAATCTTTCGCAACTCTTCTGCCTTCTCCATAGCTAAATCATATTCAGCAACTTGGCTACGTAGCACTTTTATTCCAGGACCTGAAGCATCTGTCTCCGCTCGTGTATACAAAGGATCCGTATAGCCAAAAAAGAGGCCAATTGAAGTGATTATAAGAATGAGTGATACAAGATTTCCCATATAATTATTCGTTTGTGATTAGTATCGACGAACTTGATGCCACGACAGAAGCATCAACTGTGCCAGAAAAACTAAAAGAAACAACACCACTTGAATCAAGTGAGAAATCAGAAATAACAGCATTTTTAAAAAGTTTTTCTTCAGCAAAAGCATCAGCTTGAAGCGCAACAGAAGCAAAACTCTGAGCTTGCCCCTTCATAGAAACAGAGATCTTATCTTTACCCAAAGAAGAAAAAGAAAAATCTCGGAATCGAACTGTTTTTAGGGTCGTACGACTGATCAAATCAAAAATACTTGATGGATAAAGATGGTTTTTTACAAGCGAATTAGCAATCGAAAGACGTGAATCAAACCGTGCAATCTTTTTTATAAGCTCAGGTTCAAATTGTTTTTGTGACTTTGCAAGAGAAGCTTTCTTTGCCTCGAGATCCTTAACGAGAATTGATTGATACACGTAAGCACTTACCGCAAGACCGATAGAGAGAATAAAAAGTGTCGTCGAAAAAAGCACAAATAAATTTATAGACAGCCCTTTTTTATCAGTGCTTGCTACGATAGGCTTCTTTGGTATAAATGAAGTTTGAAAACGTGGATCCATAAAGTACAGAATTCATTTCTCATTACGAGAGAAATTACTCTTTAAGTATACTACCCTCTTCTAAGAATTGCTATCCACAGGTGTCAATTTTTTAAAGCAAAACAAAATACAACAGGTTTCGTAAAGTAAAACCTGTCGTATTTTGTCTTATTCCATCTCTTGAAGCTGTCGAAGAGCGAGGCCGATAGCCACCGCAAACTCAGGGCCCGCTTCTTTAAGGACCGGATCCAGAAATGCAGGCGCTTCAGTTTTTGAAAACGGATCAGCGAGAACCACTTCAGTCTCAAGACGTGTTCGAGCAACATTCAAAAAACCTTTGAGCAAAGACCCTCCTCCCGCAAGCACAACACGACTAATATTTTTACCAGTCTTCTTTTCATATGCAGTCATTACTCGTACCGTCTCAGCAAAAATATAGTCAAGATTTAATGTTATGATCTCTTTCACATTTTTCTGTTCAAGGTCATCTGATATTCCAACTGTTCTCTTCAAATGTTCTGCATCACCAACAGATATTCCAAGTGCTCGTGAAAGCGCAAGGGTAATCTCTTGAGATCCGCGACTAATAGTATGAGAAGTACGAAGCATTCCACGGTCAATAATATAAAGCTTAGTCGAACCAGCGCCAAAATCAAAAATAATTTGAGCCTCAAGAGACTGCTCCACCACAGCACGCATAGTGCTAAATATTTCAATTTCAAAAAAACCATTTTCAAGGCCCGCACCTGAAACAATCTGACCATACTTACTAAGAACTTCATTATGAATCACAGCAAGTAACACTTCGACATTTTTTGCCGGGGTATTTTGGGTTGAATCCTTTACGAGAGGTGCTTCAAATTCTGAAACATAGTTTTCATCTTTTGGGACAATAGACCAATCAAGCATTACTTCAGAAATAGGTACAGGAATATACTTTCGAGCCTCGATAGGGATCATGGTTGCCAATTCTTTTTCTGACAAGTCAGGCATTTTTATAAATGAGAGCAGGCTTGATGATGCAGGAATGGAGAGTCCAGAATGAATAGTTGTAGTATTTGACTCCTTAAGTACATCTCGAAGCGCTTGAATAATCTTGTCCGTCGGAAGACTTGTCGCTCTTCCAATTTCAACACCTGCATAAGAACCAAGAGAAAGTTCACCATAAGTCTCAAGTACTGCCTTACCAGCCTTTTTCTTAAGCTGAACAACCTTCACGGAAGATGAGCCGATATCAATACCAAGCACACTTTGTCCGCCTTTTGGAAAAAGAGAATGAAAAAAATCTAATAACGACATAGGTGTTAAAAATACCCTCCTAGTATATCATATATTCCATGATGCAAAGACTGAGAAAAATTATTTCTTTTTCTATACACAGCATTCTTGATTTCCTCTTTCCGAAAGACCCTTTAGTGTCGAGACTTGAATCTATCAAACAAGAATCTTTTCTTACACTCCTTGGAACCGCCGAACCGACACACGAAATACAAGACATGTTTGTCCTCTACGATTTTAAATCCCCTCACACCAAAACAGCAATACATCAAATAAAATTTAATGGCAACACAAAGATTACTGAAAAAATTGCTTGTGGATTATACGAAAGACTTATCCAAGAACTGAGTGATAAAATTCTTTTTGAACAGTTCACTAATCCCCTCCTTATACCTATTCCTATTTCAAAGAAACGATTAAAAGAGCGAGGATTCAATCAATGCATTCTTATCGCCGAATCCTTAAAACGACACGATACCGAAAATCACTTCACGCTTTCCACCAAGGTGCTCGAGAAACATAAAGACATAGAGACACAAATTGGAAAAAGTCGCAAAGAGAGACTCTTAAATTTAAAAGATTGTTTTCGAGTGATAAATTCTAAGACAGTAGAAGGTCGCAACATAATACTATTTGATGATGTTGTTACAACAGGCGCTACAATGCATGAAGCTGAACGGACACTCAAACGAGCAGGCGCAAAGAAAGTCTGGTGCGTAGCACTTGCCCACTAAATTAAATCGGATGGGTTATTTTTTCTCTTCGTGATACTCATCCTCGGTATTTACACTCCAGATTTGAGACGTCATATCTTTACCAGAGACAATAGAATCGACAGACATCATGGCCGTAAGCATTGAGTGATCCTGATTGTTATACCTATGCATACCATTTCGTCCTAATGGATATAGATTTGAAAGACTTTGTAAATAATTACGTACAATATAAAACCGATTATATGTACCAAAATAAGCAGGATACGTCTTCTTCTCGCGAAGAACAACCCCGTCATCAACAACCTCATTCGAAACAAGTCCTATCTGAACTATCTCACGCTTGGCAAGACTTAAGATATCTTCATCTTTCATACTCCAGAAGGCATCACCTTCATTACAAAAATACTCAAGCCCGATCCACCTCTTACCTTTTTCAGCAACAAGATAGGGGCTCCAGTTATTAAATATCTGAACACGACCAACACGAACACCCTCATCGTGAACATAAATCCAATTGTCACTGAGTTCCCCGATAGCATGTTCATCCGTATCATTAATAAGAAGTCCTACCGTTACAAAATCTCTATATTGAAGACCCTGAGCAACCTCACGGACATCCTTTGGTGCTTTCTTCTCAAGTGAAGATATAAAATCTTTAATTGCCATAGTTGAAAAAAACATATGGCCACCAAAAAAGCGTTCATTTCCCTCCCTATCAACCGTCGTCACACCTGTAATTTTACCCTGCGTTGAATTATGGATTTTGACTACTCGAAGACCCATAATAATTTCACCACCTTTTTCCTTTATCTTCTTTGCAACAGTTTCCCACAAATGTCCGGGACCAAATTTCGGATAGAGAAAAGATTCAATGAGAGATGTTTCAGTTCCCTTCTGTGCAAGATTTTTTGATTTTGAAATGAGTTTTTTGATTGGATGAATGATTGCTTTCAAAATAGAAAGACCTTTCACTCTCTGGGCACCCCATTCTGCACTTATACTATTACACGGTGCTCCCCACACTTTTTCTGTATATGACTTAAAAAAAGTCTTATAAAGCTCATCCCCGAATCGATTAGTAAAAAATGCCTCCAGATTTTCTTCAGGCTTGAGGGGACGCACCATTCTGTAAGCATACGAAATACCCATCTTCACCACTTTCTTAAAACCAAGCTTTGAAAGTGTTTTTAGAGAAAGAGTGATTGGATAGTCAAAAAAAGATTTATTGTAATAGATGCGAGAAATACGGTTTCGCACAAGCATTACCTCATCAGTACTATCGGGATCAACTGTCTTTGATTGTGTGTCTATATCACGAGATTGATTGTGATAAGTAATCTTTTTACTTCCTGTCTTGTGCTCAAGAGGTAGAATATTGAGCCACCAAGACATCACCCTGTCAGACTTTGAAAAGAAACGATGACCTCCGATATCAATCCGATTTCCTTTATACACAACTGTTTTTGAAATACCACCCACATATTCAGAACTCTGTTCAATAATAATAGGCACGATATCGGTACGCTCAAGAAGTTCAAGCGCAGCAGTAAGACCTGCGGGACCAGCACCGATAATGATAGCCGTTCGGGGTTTTTTCATGAAGGATTTGATTTGCGGATGGAATAAAGCTTGAGGAAGTATAACGGACCACCGAGACATAAGTCAAAACAAATAGAATCTTTACAACGATTGATTAGTGATCGTGTACTCAGTAAAGTTTTAAGACTAACGCAATGTCTTTCGATGGAGAAAAGATTTTGGCCACATGAGATGGAAGAACTTTGTTTTACCGTGACCATAAAAGAGAAACAAAATTGCCGCTGAATAGACCACCAGGTCTTCTACTTCCCACGCACCGAAGTGAACCATCATAGTAACCACTGATGTCGCAAAGAAACCAGCAATAAGAATAGTGTTGATACGAGTAAGATATCCGAGAATAAAGATCACACCGAAAATCATTTCAGCAAATCCAGTACTCAAAACAAAGAGATTGTTTGTAAACCAAGTAAGCCCCATATTAGCCATAAAATTCCATTGATGGACATCGAGGAATGCCAAACTTAATTCTGGATAAGATAATTTTTCGGTAAATGCAAAGATAATGAGAGAGACGCCAGTTGCAATACGTACAAATTCAACCGCATGCTTATCAAGCTTACCAAACCAAGACCCTTTCGGAGAATTACGTATGAGGAAATAGAGTGCCAGTGAAGGAATAATAAGGTTTTCAAAAAATGCCATAGGCCCCGCCTTAAAGAAAAGAATTCCATAAACACCAAGAAGTGCCCAAGAAGCGATACGAGGTGTAATATTAAATATATAGAAGATACCGATGACTATTTGCACAATTTGTAATGTCATCGATAGAGTATCTGCAATTTTAAATTCAGGAACCAAAATCAATTGCCAAATAAAACTCACAGTTATAAGGAAGAGCCCAAGAATCACCTGGGCAACCCGATCAATAGCCTTACTATGTTTTTCTGCAAACGCCACAATATGTTTTGGCTCTTTTACGAAGTGATCGATAATACTAAAGACCAGCACCGCACAGATAGCGATGATGGACCATAAAATTACTTCAGTGCTTGTGAGGTAATAAAAAGGAGTTGTGTTGTGTGATTCAGAAATTATCTTTTCACTATCAACAAACCATTTCACATGAGCAGAAACAGTTGAGACCCCGACAAGAAAGAAAGCGGATACCAGCAATGATATTTTTTTGAACATACAATAAATATTAGGATGTATTTAGTATAACAAAAAAGACCGGAGAGGTCTCTTGGTTTTTTGTGCGGGTCGTAGGTTAGGTACCAGAGTGATGAGATCCTGTAAGGCTATTCTGGCATCATTTTTGAGCTTCAAATAAGGTATGTAGGTCGCTAGGGTAAAAGTGCTAATCCCACCAAAATTTGATTTCTCTCTGATCTTCATCCTTTCCAACCTCATTTCCATCAGTTACAAGTTCTTTGTTATAAATATCGAAGATCGCTTTTCTCTTTTCTTTATCTGTAGGAAGATAAACAATCAATTCATCACAAGACATATCATCATCAGAGACAAAAGAACGAATACCTGTAACGATAATTTGCGAAGCTCCAAGAATATATAGACGTTCGACAAAATCTATAGATTCTTTCTTGGAAGAAAATCTATTTTTTGCCAAATTCGTTTTGGATTTTGAGAGAAACTCCCTGGCTTCAAAAGTTTTGTTCATAATTGATGATTATAGTATTCGGGTCATCCCACAAACCTAGGCAAGTGGGTTTGCTCGATACTAAATTCTTAATGCGGGCATCGTGGGTTAAGTACCCCACGGGTGAGACCTTGTAAGGGTATTTTAGCATATTCGGACTGACCAATTTTAAGTTCGTGGGTCGGGGTCTCCATTTCCCAAATTGGCACAATTTGGCACACACAGGGACAATGTTTTAGATGAGTGTTTTCAAGGCACTTTCAGTGTCCTCCGCCAAGCGCCATAAGGGTATTTCAAAGGTATTGGAACAGCACACTGTGCCAAAGCAGTGTGCCAATTTGATTTTGCATATTTTTAGAGGATCACTGGACTGATTTCTATATTCATTTCTTGCCGGGTAATTCCCCCAGACAGAGCTATTTGTAGCCAGTACGATTTCAATGCACACCTTTTTGCATTTTTTCACGAGTAGCATTGTAGGTGGCAAAAGTAATGCACCACGATTTGTCATTTTTTAGGATTTACCATTATCTCAGGGCAGAAAAGTAATACCTACACTTATGCACGAATCAGTAGCACATACTGTGCCCATTATTAATAAGCAATAAAATATATGCCCAAATTAACACCACTGGTATGGCGCACCGAAAAGCGCCGGGTAAACGATCTTCTGCCCTACGAGAAGAATCCGAGGAAAATAACAGACAAACAAATGGAGGATTTGAAAGAATCCCTTAAAAAGTTCAATCTCGCAGAGCTTCCTGCAATTAATACTGACGGCAAGATCGTCGCAGGTCATCAGCGCATCAAAGCTCTGCAACTCATGGGTCGAGGTGAGGAAGAAATCGAGATACGAGTTCCTAACAGAAAGCTGTCAGCCATCGAATTCAAGCAATATCTTCTCACGAGTAACCGCTCTGGCGGTTCGTGGGACTGGGAAATACTAGCGAGTGATTTTGACATCGACACGCTACTGACCGCAGGCTTTGATTCAACAGATTTAACAAATATCTTTGACGACAATCTCGAAATGACAGACGATAACTTTGATGAGGAAAAAGAGCTAGAGAAGATCGAGGAAACCGACATCAAGTTCGGCGACTACTTTACTCTCGGTCGTCATCGATTACTATGCGGCAATTCGACAGATCAAAACATGATCAAGTTCCTCATGGATGGAAATCTTGCTGACATGGTGAATACTGATCCGCCATATAACATCGGCTTGAACTATGACAAAGGGGTCGGCAACAAGGCCAAGTATGGCGGCACTACTGACGACAGCAAGACGGATGACGAATACCGCACCTTCGCAAAGACTCTAATTCAAAATGCCTTGAGAATGACCAAGCCTGATGCCCACGTTTTCTTCTGGTGCGACGAGCGATACGTCTGGCTATTCCAAGAGTTGTATCGAGAACTCGGTATTGATTCCAAGCGACTATGCCTATGGGTGAAAGACAACTCTTCACCGACACCGCAGGTGGCGTTCAACAAAGTCACTGAATATTGCGTGTATGGGACTCGTGGCAAACCCTATCTCTCCGACAAAGTTAAAAATCTTAATGAAGTCCTAAACAAGGAAACTACCACGGGCAACAGATTGGTCGAGGATATCTTAGACATGCTCAATATCTGGCTTGTGAAGCGATTGCCGTCACAGGAATACTCCCACCCTACACAGAAGCCCCCTACCTTGCATGAGAAAGCGTTGCGACGATGCTCCCGACCTGGAGACATCATCCTTGATGTTACGGGTGGATCAGGAAGCATTCTCTCGGCGTGCGAACAGCTGAAACGAACCGCATACCTCTGCGAAATGGAACCGATATTCTGCCAGCTCATTATCAACCGCTTTAAGCAAATCGCACCACATGAAAAAGTTACCAAACTCAATTAAGGTCGGAGATATTTTCCAGTTGGACGAGCACACGATTGCTTGCGGCGATTCGAGGGACAAGGAATTTGTCGCCCGAGTTACCGGCAAGAGAAAAATAAAGGCAATCATTTCAGATCCTCCGTATGGAGTGGCTGTTGCCGAGAGCAAGCAGAACTTCAAAGCTTTGCTAAAAGACAAGAAAATTGAGAACGACCACTTACAGAGCGACGAGGAATACAAAAAGTTCACTGAGGATTGGCTCGGAGCAACCACTCCGCATCTTGAAAGAAAGAATGCCCTCTATATCTTCAACTCGGACAAGATGATATTCGCTCTTCGTGACGGAATGAAAAGTATTGGCTGCAAATTCGCACAGCTTATTGTCTGGGTGAAAACACAGGCAGTAGTGGGAAGAATGGACTACGCCCCGATGCACGAACTCATCGCATACGGGTGGTATGGAACACACGAGTTCCTGAAGTCGAAGGACAAGAGCGTGATCGTGCATCCGAAACCGAACAAGAGTCCGTTCCACCCTACGACAAAGCCTGTGCCGTTGATTCGACATTTGATATTGAACAGTACTCGTATTGGTGACACCGTCTATGATGCCTTTCTTGGCTCAGGAACGTGCCTCCTCGCCTGTGAGCAGACCAAGCGTATCTGCATCGCTATCGAGCTTGATCCCGAATATGTGCAGACGGCAATTACCAGATGGGAGAAATTAACAAACCTTAAAGCGACAAAATTATGAAAAGAGAATCAACCCTGAAAAGGAACAAGACGGAGCAGAAAGTCGTCTTAGAACAACTTCGAAAGATACCGATCGTGCAGATCGCTTGCGAGCGATCGAATATCGGTAGGAGCACCTACTACCGATGGCGACGTGAGGATGCGAAGTTCAAGAAAGCGACTGACGAGGCGATGCAGGACGGAGAGGAAATGATTAACGACTTGAGTGAATCTCAATTGATTACTTTGATCAAAGAAAAGAATTTTCCTGCAATCCAATTGTGGCTCCGACAGCATCATCCAAAGTATCGAAACAAGGTCGAGTTAACCGCCAAGACCGCAGAGGAGGAAGCCCTCACGCCACAAGAAGAAAAGATGGTGCGTGAAGCATTAGGAATCTTACCTACTATCGACCATGCATAACCACGACTCAGAAGTATCGGCTGAAAAGATAGATGAGATTGTGAAAAATCAGCGAGTAAGACGAGCGACAACAAGAGCCTGTCACCATTGGTTTTTCCATATCTACTTCTCCCATTATGTTAAGTACAAGACAGCACAATTTCATAAGGAATTATTCGAACTCACTGAAGCCTCCCACAAGACCATGGTCATCGAGGCATTCCGAGGATCTGGAAAGACCACGATCATGGGAACCTCCTATGCCATCTGGTCAATTCTCGGAATGCAGCAAAGGAAATTTGTATTGATCATCGCCAAGACCGAGAGCCAAGCAAGACAATACCTAGCGAACATCAAACTGGAACTTGAGCATAATAGACTTTTAAGATTAGACCTCGGACCGTTCGAGGAACCGAATGACGAGTGGCGTGCCGTCTCAATTGTATTGCCGAAATACGGAGCGAGAGTGACGGTAGCCTCAATCGACAATTCTATTCGAGGTATTAAGCACGGAGCACATCGACCCGATCTGATCATCGCAGACGACTTGGAAGATCTGGATATCGTCAAAACTCAAGAGAGCCGAGACAAAATGTTCAACTGGCTCATGGGCGATATTATTCCGTTAGGAGACAAGGATACTCGCCTCATTGTCATTGGCACAAAACTTCACAACGATTCGATCATCATGCGACTGAAGAAAGCGATACTAGAAGGTCGCATGGATGGTGTAGCAAAGGCGTATCCCTTTCTCGATGAGAACAACCAGCCATTATGGAAAGACAAATATCGCACCGATGCGGAAGTCGAGACACTGCGAAAATCAGTACCAAGTTTGCAGGCATGGCAGCGAGAATACATGCTCCAGATCATCGCGGATGACGATCAAGTAATTAGACCTGAATGGATTCGTTATTACGACTCTCTGCCGAGCGATGCATGTCGCTTTACCGCCACAGGCATCGACCCAGCAATCAGCGAGAAGGACAATGCAGACTACACGGCGATGGTTTCAGGAAAGATATATGGAAGGAAGAAAGCACTGAAGATTTACGTTCTTCCGAATCCCGTGAATGAACGAATGGATTTTCCAAAGACGATTGAGAAAATAAAATCAGTATCGAAGACACTCGGCAATGCTCATGTATGGATCGAGAATGTGGGATATCAGAAATCAATCATCGACCATTTGAAATCCGAGAACTTTCCCGCAAAGGAATACAGGACACAGGGATCGGACAAGAGGGCGAGGTTATCTCTCATCTCTCATCACATTCAGTCTGGCACAGTGCTTTTTCCTCGATACGGTGCGGAAAAACTTATTGAACAACTTGTAGGGTTCGGCACAGAAAAACATGATGACCTTTCGGATGCGTTCTGCATTCTCGTGTCGAGCGTGGTTGATCAAGAATTCAATATACCGAAGGGATACCACGCACTCTTTGACGAAAGACCACTGAATGAAAGCTATCAAGAGAGGATATCGTTTCTTGGAGACAAAAGGTTAGGAGTGGTGTTAGCAGACAAGAACAGGACTCACTCTACGATCGTGCTTAGAGCCGATAATGCGGCCGAGGTTCTGTATCATGAGCCGATTCAGGATGTCATGACACTAACTTTAAAAGTAATCGAGCTTGCCAAGATACATGACGTGCCGATATCAGACGAGAACATATTCATAGACAAGGTAGATCGAGGGCAGGAATTGTGCAATCTGTTGAGACAGCTTGCAGTCGGACATTTCAACGTCATTAAGTATGGAAATAGACAACGTTATGGAATTGCCATGAACGAGCAACCACAGTTTGATAGCAATCTATTTGCCGACAATTGGGCTAGAGCTTATTCAAAGTTGGCTGGATGGTTGCGAATCGGAAATCTTGTAGGACAACACGTTTTCGATGATCTTCTGTATATGGTCTACACCGATACAAATGGAAAGAGGAAAATGATCGACAGAGAAACACTTATAGAAGAAGGCATTGATTCGTCTATTCCAGATGCGCTTGCGCTGACGATTACCAAAGACAAGAGAACTATTCAGAGACCTGCACAGCAGGAGGATTTCGAGGAGGATGACTTGCCGCAGTTTCCAATGATTGGAATTTAGAGGAAAACACTTCCAATAGTGACTGTGAATCTCTACAAACCGAAATCAGTAGTTTGGTTCTATTTCGAAATATCTAGTCATCATTTTGTAGCAAAAAATTATTAATGTCCACGTGAAGCACTATTTGGATCTATTGCTCCATCGAAAATTAGTGAATTTCCTTCTCCGATCACATTAAGCGTTCCCCATGCACCTCGATCAAGGCGAGAGAGAGCATGATCGACTAAGATATATTTTCCAGGAACTTCCAGGTCAAATTCAACAATAGATGCTCCGCCTGCAGGGACCAGTGTTGTTTGTACATTAGTACGAGGTTCACTACCGATGGCTGCCTCCGGATATACGCGGTCAAATATTTCTCCGATGACGTGGAATGAGGAAATAAGATTGACTCCTCCGTTTCCCACAAATAATCGCACTTTTTCTCCAACTTTTGCTTCCATGTTTCCAACAGTTCCGCCTGTTCGGCCATTGAAAACAATGTACTCCGGCTTGCCGTCCAGCATTTCATGAGCGCCAAACACTTGAATGCCTTTATTACCTAGATCTCCCTTGCTATAGAATTCTCCCTGCATGACATAAAATTCACGGTCGACTTCCGGCAGTCCTTCTTCCGGTTCAACTAAAATAAGTCCGTACATCCCATGTGCCATGTGCGTAGCCACATTAGGATGTGCACAATGATACACATACAGTCCTGGATTGAGAGCTTTAAATGTAAGCAATTTTTCTTCTCCCGGAGCAACATTTGTGACGGTCGCTCCACCGCCTGGCCCTGTGACTGCGTGAAGATCAATACTGTGATGGTGCAGACTTGTGGGATCGTTAGCGAACGTAAGATTGACAGTGTCACCCTCTCGTACTCTTAGAAAAGGTCCCGGTACTGCTCCATCAAATGTCCAATAATTAAAAAGAACTCCAGGGGCCATCTCGCCAATAACTTCTTTAGCTGTCATGCGAATATCAACCACCGCAGGTTCTGTACGTTGTATCGGCGGAGGAATAGCTTTCGGATCATATGCAATCTCTTTCACCCTTTCCATATCACCGGCTCGAAAAAAGAACTTAATAACATTTTTCAGCGAAAGCGTAGGACCGTCAGCCGGACCGTAGGTGCGGAGAGAAGACGGATACTGAAGAAGATTCGGCATTCCAACCGGAACGACTATGAACAGAAACAAGCCCACAACCAATAAAGCGAACATGACAGCAGTTTTACGGGAATGAAACTTGTTAATGCTCCAGAATATAAATAGAGCAACTGAAACAACCAGGAGAATAAGACCAATGCCTTGAAAAAATAGATAGGAGAAAAGTGAAAATATTGTCATCATAAAAATTAGTAAGGTATTTTACATTCTTCAAAGCAGTGAGCGCTCCTGTTGAGTCTGTATATTCGCTCCCGGCCGTTCGGCTCTATTTCAACTGCATTAACAGAATGAAGTGCCTGCAGATGATGTGTCACGGTTGGCTGCTTGAGCTGTGTTTTTTCAGTCAGTTCAGTCACTGTCATTCCTTCTTTTGATCTGCCGAGCATGCATACCAGATTATATCGGCTTCTTTCGCCCACAACCTTGAAGCAGTCGGGACAGAGTTCCTCTTCGCCCATGACAGTTTTTGGAACCCACGACGGGCGAGGATATGACTGCTTCTGATTTTTATGTTTAATTTTTTCTTTCCCCATATTTTTTCTTTGCATAGACCGTCATCTATATTATAATAAATAGACCATTATCAATATAATACTGCGGACACGCAGCAAACACAAGCATCCATATGCAAAAATCAATCACACATGTTAAAAAACGAGATGGCAGTCTTCAAGAGTTCGACAAAAAGAAAATTGAAGACGCAATTTATAAGGCTATGCTTGCGGTTGATAATGGTTCCGCCGAAGATTCGCAGAAAGTGGCGGATAATGTTTCAGAAACACTAAGAAAAAATCTTGAGGACAAAAAAGTAGGTGCTCATTTTCAAGGCTACTCCCCAGGTGTCGAGGAAATTCAGGATATTGTGGAGGAAGCCCTTATGGCGAGCGAGTTTCATGATGTTGCAAAAGCATATATCCTCTATCGGCAGCAAAGAACGGAGCTCCGAAAGCGTGATATTTTCAAAAAGAGAACAAATCTAAAGCCGTACGAATATCCGGAGCTCTATGAATATGTAAGTGCGATCAGGCACTCATACTGGATTCATACTGAATTTAATTTTACGAGCGACATTCAGAACTTCAAGGTTGGTGTAAACGACAAAGAGAGAAGTGCGATTAAAAACTCAATGCTTGCAATTGCCCAGATCGAAGTTGCAGTAAAAACGTTCTGGGGAAACATCTACAGCAAAATGCCGAAGCCTGAAATTGGCGCTGTTGGTTTTACGTTTGCGGAGAGCGAGGTGCGCCACATGGATGCGTACTCTCACCTTTTGGAAATACTCGGACTCAACAGCGAATTTTTAAAGATAAAAGAAATTCCGGCTCTTATGGATCGGGTTAAATATTTAGAGAAGGCCATTACTAACGCCCGGAGCGATGATAATAGAGAGTATGCGCAGTCTATTCTGCTGTTCTCCCTTTTTATTGAACACGTTTCGCTTTTCTCCCAGTTTCTCATAATGATGTCGTTTAATAAGCATAAGAATTTGTTTAAAGGCATCTCAAATGCTGTAGAGGCCACTTCAAAGGAAGAGCAGATCCATGGACTCTTTGGAATTGACGTAATAAACATCATCAAGAAAGAGCATCCGGAATGGTTCGATAAGGAATATGAGAATGCCATTATTGAATCGTGCAGAGAAGCGTTTGAGTCAGAGAAGAAAGTGGTCGACTGGATACTTGAAGCCGGCGAAATTGATTTTCTTCCTAAGAACGTCATCCTCGAATTCATTAAGAATAGATTTAATAATTCGCTCTTTAGCATCGGCCTCCCCCGTATATTCGAAGTGGACAAGGAGGAGCTCAAAAAAACTGACTGGTTTGATGATGAGGTCATTGCAACAAAGCACGGCGATTTCTTTGTAAAACGATCTATCAACTACAACAAGCGCAATCAGAGCGTCACTGGAGACGATCTATTTTAATTCCTCTTAACTAATACTTTAATTATTATATGTACTGGCTCAACGAACACAGCAAATTATTTTTATCGAAAGGCTATCTTTTAGACGGCATAACTACAGAAGAAAGGATACGTCACATCGCGCTGGCCGCCGAAAAAATACTGAACAAAGAAGGTTTCGCAGACAAATTCTACGACTATATGTCACGGGGATATTATTCACTTGCCTCTCCTATTTGGTCTAATTTCGGCCTTGGAAAAGGCTTTCCCATCAGCTGTTTTTCCTCATACCTTGGCGACGATATGGGACAGATATTATTTACTCAGGCGGAAGTGGGCATGATGAGTAAATATGGAGGAGGCACTGCCGGATATTTTGGAGACCTGCGCCCAAGAGGCGCACCGATAAAAGATAACGGGGTTTCTTCGGGGTCGGTGCACTTCATGCGCCTTTTTGAAGCGATAGTGAACGTCGTCAGCCAGGGTTCGGTCCGGCGCGGACATTTTGCTCCCTACTTGCCGGTTGAACATAAGGACATACATGAATTTTTAGAAATAGGCACTGAAGGAAATCCGATACAGGAACTGACATACGCTGTAACCGTAACAGACGAATGGCTCAATGACATGATATCGGGAGATCAGGAAAAAAGAGCCACCTGGGCTAAAATTCTGGAGCGACGGAGCCAGATCGGATATCCGTACATCTTTTTTACTGACACGGTAAACAACAATACAGTGGATGTTTACAAAGACAAAGGTCTGAAAATCCGCGCCAGCAATCTATGTGCTGAGATCCTGCTCCCTTCAAGCGAAAACTGGTCTATTGTCTGTGATCTTTCCTCAATGAATCTTCTTCATTACCAGGAATGGAAGGATACGGATGCCGTGGAAACATTGGTGTATTTCCTTGATGCCGTAATGAGTGATTTCATCGCTCTGCTGGAAGATCTTAGGGAC
>JACCDZ012076680.1_pt1 | contig 16231 bp, 15 predicted proteins | sample 7449551 | NCBI WGS metagenome assembly JACCDZ01 (sample SAMN15323452, study PRJNA562643) | freshwater metagenome | isolation source: river surface water | place: USA:Blue River Watershed | collected 2017-08-18 | reverse complement strand
GCCAATTTCAAGCGCAGAAACTCAAAAATTCATGGCATTAGGAAAAGAAGATTTAAAACAGGCAGGATTGAAAATTACCCAGCAGCGCCTGAAGATATTACACATTTTTGAAGCATCCGATCAGCGTCACTTGTCTGCAGATGATGTCTACAAAATTTTGCAGCAAAATAACGAAGATGTTGGCATTGCAACAGTTTATCGGGTGCTGGCACAATTTGAATCAGCAGGACTCTTGCAGCGTTTGAATCTGGGTCTTGAGCAGGCTATTTATGAGCTTGACTCAAAGACGCATCACGATCATATGATTTGTATAAGCTGTCATAAAGTGGAAGAGTTTGTCGATCATGTGATTGAAGCAAGACAGATTAAAGCTGTGGAAGAGTTGGGTGGGAAACTATTGGAGCATAGCTCAGTTTTGTATATTAAATGCCGTGAGTGTCTTAAACAAGACTCTCAGACGGTAAGCTGATAAGGTACTTCAACGATGATTCTTGCTTGTCCTTTAGTTTCCGTTTTGCTGACGCTTTTTAAACCCCAGCGTAATAACGCAGTCTTTTGATTATGCAAAAAGCTATGCCATAACCTGGTGGTCTCTGCCTTAGGTAGCACTAACACGGCTAAGCCACGTTCAGGCATAGTCAAATCGGTGCGGCGAATAAATTTAATGAGTGGTCTGGTTAAGGATTGATATTGTGAATCAAGCACGACAAGTTCTTCTTTGAAGTTGAGTTCTTGCCATTGCTTTTGCAGGCGTGCTGTTTTTTCAGGGTCAATATTGATTGTGACTGGAGTGACATCGGGAGAAATTTGGCGCGCAAAGCTCAAAGCGGCAATGGTTCCTTTGTGAAGTTTAGAGACAGGCACAACCACCTTAAGTTCAGTTTTTTTCTGTAATGAAGCCTCAATAAGTCCTGTATCTGCACTTAATGATAGTTCTTGATCTGATAAACGGTAATGATGATAAATACGATAAAACATCAAAATCAACAATGGCAGGGCAATAATAATAATCCAGGCGCCTTCGAAGAATTTAGACTCAATGACCACTAAAACTGCAATAAAAGTGCACAAGCAGCCAAAACTGTTGATGCTTGCTTTTATCCACCAGCTTTTAACCTCGCGGCGACGATCGTACCAAACGCGAACTAAGCCTGCCTGGCATAGGGTAAAAGCTAAGAATACGCCAAGTGAGTACAGTGGAATAAGTGCGCTGGTGTTGGCTTGGAAAACAATAATGAGCACGCAGGCAAAAATTGCCAGGGCAATAATCCCGTTACTAAATGCCAGACGATCTCCGAGATTTTGCAGTTGTCTTGGTAAATAGCCATCTTTGCTAATCATCGAAGTGAGCAGCGGAAATCCTGCAAATGACGTATTGGCAGCGAGTAATAGAATTAAACAGGTCACTGTTTGCAAAAGGTAATAAAATAAACCACTCCCAAAAATATTATGTCCGATTTGTGAGAGTATACTTTGATCTGTTAAGGGTTGCAGTTCAAGCTTTGCCGCAAGAAACGAGATGCCAAGAAACATTGAAGTCAATAAGACCACGAGAACCATCAGGGTAATGGAGGCGTTTTTAGCACGTGGATTTCTAAATGACATGACGCCATTAGCAACTGCCTCGATTCCTGTCATTGCCGAACAGCCTGAGGAAAATGCACGTAAGATTATCGTTAAAGTTAGCACCTCAGTGATTGGTACCATCAAATCTGTAGCATGAGAGTAATCAACGGGAGGTAAATCATTCGTTAAGTAGCGAAAAAGACCCATACCGACCGTGACAAGAATCACAATAACAAATGCGTAAGTTGGCCACATGAAAGCTGAAGCAGATTCTTTTACGCCACGTAAGTTCATCCACATAATCAGGATAATGGCGATCACTGCCATCAGTTCCGCGTGTGTTTGTAACGATGGGAAAGCAGACGTAACTGCTAAAATGCCTGCTGAAACACTGACAGCAACCGTCAGAATATAGTCAAGCATCAAGGCACCTGCCGCAAGAAGTCCCATAAAAGTACCCAGGTTTTCTCGCGCTACAACATAAGCACCACCTCCTTCAGGGTAGGCGTCAATCGCCTGTTTATAGGAAATGCCAACGATTACGATCAAAATGGCAATAAAAATAGCAATGTGCATTGACATCGCCAGTGCTGCGGTACCCGCTAAAATTAATACCGTCAGTATCTCTCCCGTTGCATAGGCTACAGAAGATAGAGCGTCAGAAGAAAAAATGGCTAAAGCATTTCTTTTTGATAGGGTTTGTTCCTCCGATTGGATTTTAGGAATGGGATCGCCAAAGAGGGCGCGTCCTAATTTCATGATTGGACATCCAGATATATTTTTAATCAACGAAGCTCGAGAATTTACACTACTTTTACTTCTTAGGCAACTTACGCAGGATTATCAATATCGATGAAATAATGTGCTAGATTAAACTTTTGAGCTAAATGTTGACCTAGCGCCTGGATGCCGTAGCGTTCTGTGGCGTGATGTCCTGCTGAAATATAGGTTATTCCTAACTCGCGGGCGATCAGGGTGGTGCGTTCAGAGATTTCACCAGATATATAAATATCAGCACCTGCAAGGTAGGCATGCTCAATGAAGTCTTGAGCACCACCTGTGCAGATGGCAATTTTATTAATGTCAGATTTTTGCAAACCCACGACAAGAGGCTGGCGTTTGAGTGTTGTGCTAAGTCTTTCAACTAGCGTATCAAGGCGCAAATTTTGTTGACACATCAGCCCATAGTTGGGGGTGGTATCAGTATTAAACTCTCCCAAAATATTCAAGTTAAGTAGCTTGGCAAGCTGTACATTGTTACCAAGCTCAGGATGAATATCCAAAGGCAGATGATAGCCAAAAAGATTCAGATTATTTTGTATCAACATTTTAACGCGTTGATATTTTATGCCTGTAATGACTGGAGGTTCACTTTTCCAGAAGTAACCATGGTGAACCAGTATTGCATCGGCATTTTTTTTAATGGCTTCTTCAATGAGCTCCAAGCTTGCACTAACACCGCTGACAATAGTGTTGATTGTTTTTTCGCCTTCAATTTGTAGACCATTGGGGGCGTAATCATTGATCAAAGCACAATTAAGCAAGCGATTAACGTAAACTTCAAGCGATTTGTTATCAATCATGTTTAGAGCTCCAGGGATTCAGGTTTATTATGTGAGAGTGAAGAGCAGGGTTCGCTACACCTTACTATCCTATCAAAAACTGCCTGTCTTCTCACTGCCTATTACGATTAAAGTGCGTAGAATATCATAGATACTACTATTGAATTCAAAATAGCATGATCCATATCGCATTATATGAACCCGAAATTCCGCCAAACACGGGGAATATTATTCGCCTTTGTGCCAACACAGGGGCAAGGCTGCATTTAATTGAGCCCATGGGCTTTGATCTGGAGAATAAAAAACTAAGGCGAGCGGGACTCGATTACCATGAGTTTGCTTCGGTCGCACGCTATGAAAAGTTTGAAGCGTTTTTACAACAGCATCAAGATAAGCGTATTTGGGCTTGCACGACTAAGGCCAATCAGTATTATCATCAAGTTAGTTTTAAAGATGAGGATGTTTTGTTACTGGGACCTGAGAGTCGTGGTTTGCCACAGGAAATACGGGATAGGTTGATAAATACTCAGATTAAACTGCCCATGCTGGGCAATAGCCGCAGCCTGAATTTATCCAATGCTACGGCGATTATGTTGTTTGAAGCCTGGCGGCAATTGGGGTTTAAGGGTGCGTTGTGAGTGATCATAAACCTTTTGCTGCATATGCAACTGCGATTATTATGCTGATGGAGCTTGTAGATGGCAGTGCACTTAATACCTCGTTACCACAGATGGCGCTATCATTTGGGGTTAATCCAATTAGTCTTAAGGTTGCCATTACAGTTTATCTTTTGACGCTTGGACTGTTTATTCCCGCCTCAACCTGGGTAGCTGATCGATTTGGTGCCAAAAATATTTTGTTGATCTCCGCAATCGGTTTTGTGGGGGCATCGATCTTGTGTGGACTATCTACTAACGTAACAATGCTTATCATTTGTCGCGCACTTCAGGGCTTTTTTGGTGCGTTTACCATGCCTGTATCACGCATGGTGCTTATTCGTATTTACAAAAAAAACCTGCTCTATGCGATGACGATTATGGGCAGCATTATCACCATAGGTCCGATGCTGGGTCCTTTGATAGGTGGCACAATGACCACTTATCTTAGTTGGCGTTATATCTTTTTTATCAATGTGCCCATTGGCATCTGTGCACTTATCCTGGTACTGAAGTTTGTTCCAAATGGTGGCACGAAGGATGAAAGATATGACTTTGATTGGTATGGATTTCTTTCGCTTGGCTTATCAATTGCCTTACTGATGTTTGTCTTAGATACACTTATGGATCATGCAATTTCAATGAATGTGAAGTGGGGTGCGTTGGGTCTGGCAATTGTGCTGTGCATCAGTTATTTTTTTCATGCAAGAAACAAAAAAGCACGCGCAGTGCTTGATTTGCAGATTTTTGTGAATAGGCAATTTAGTGATTTAATACTGCTTAGCGTGATTATTCGACTCTCTACCATGGGAATCATGTTTTTATTCCCCCTGTATTTACAAATGTACCGGGGTTTTAGCGCGCTACAGGCGGGTATTGCTTTTATGGCTTTTATCGTACCTGTATGGCTTGTCAAGCGTGCGATAAAGCTTTTGCTTACAAAGCTTGGTTTGTTTGTATTTATGCTTATCACCATTGTGCTGATGATGTTGGGTTATCTTATATGCGCCCTGGTATTTAGTCACTTTAGCCTTACGCTCTATCTGGCAACTTTAGCGCTTTTGGGACTATGCTTTGGCAGCTTTACTACGTTGGGTAATTCCAGCATTTATAACGTGGTGTCAGAAAAAGAGATTGGTGCAGTGAGCGTGATTATAAGCGCAATTATTCAGCTATCAAGCGCCTTTGCTGTGGCATGGGTTGCTACCCTTTTGGCAAGCTTTTCTGGCGTTAAAAATGTCGATGTTCACTCACTTATCACCGAGGCATCCTTTAGTTATGTCATGCTGCTTTGCGCTTTTGGGATGCTGGTTGGTCTGGTTTATTTGTGTTATTGTCGTTATAAGCGAGGGTTTGGCAGTGTTCAAGTATCCTAAAATAGCAATGTATTATTCTTTGTTCCACCGTGGATTAGTGATAGAATGCCCGCCTGGCAGTCGTAAGGCGGTCAGGTAGATAACCTTAAAAATAAAAATTACTATAACAATTCAAAGAACAATAAAAGAGGATATTACTATGTCTAGAATCGCGTCTTTGCAAGATCCGTTTTTAAATGCACTAAGAAAAGAAAAAATTTCTGTATCAATTTATCTTGTTAATGGGATTAAATTGCAAGGCATCATTGAAGCGTTTGATCAGTTTTCTATTGTACTGCGTAATAGCGTTAACCAGATGGTTTATAAGCATGCGATTTCAACGGTAGTTCCTGCTAAAGCTGTGCGTTTAGTCTATAGCAACTACAATCCAAATCATGGTCAGCAAAATCAACACACTGAGCAAGATGATGAGTTTGAGACAGTTGAAGGTGGATTTGAAGAGTCCTATGATAATGCTAATGACGCGGATGAGCATTACAACCAGCAATCAGCTCAATAAAATAAAGCTTCTCTCTAACTCTAACCTCAAACAATTAAGAGGATCTTTCCTTGGAGATCTTTCAAGAACATAAAGTAGGTGAAAATTCCCTGCTTATCGATATCTGTTTTTCATCTAAACCCGAGCTAAATGCTGAGCTTTCCGAACTTCATGGCTTAGTCCATGCTGCCAACTGGCAGGCTGTACAAACTATCTCAGCAAAACGCGCACAACCTGATCCCAAGTATTTTTGTGGCAAGGGCAAGCTTGAAGAGATAAAGCAAATCATTGAAGACAAGGAAATAGATCTTGTTGTGTTTAATCATAGTATTACTCCATCGCAAGAGCGCAATATTGAAAAGGCTTTAAATTGTAAAGTGATCGATCGCACACGCTTAATTTTGGAGATTTTCTCGCAACGCGCACAAACGCATGAGGGTAAGCTTCAGGTTGAATTGGCGCAATTAAACTATGCAGCGACACGCTTGGTTCGTGGCTGGACGCATCTGGAGCGTCAGAAAGGCGGTATTGGTGTACGTGGTGGACCAGGAGAGACGCAGCTTGAACTGGATCGAAGGCTGCTTCGTCAGCGAATTGCGCAAATTGAAAAGCGCTTGGAAAAAGTCAAAAAACAGCGCGGATTGAGTCGCGCGTCACGCCAAATAAAGTGAAATCCCAACGATTGCCTTTGTCGGATACACCAATGCGGGGAAGTCGACTTTATTCAATAAACTAAGTGGTGCGGATGTGCTGGCGAAAGATCAGCTGTTTGCAACCCTGGATCCCACCTTGGGCAAGATTGATGTGCCAAAGCTGGGCGAGGTTGTTCTATCGGATACCGTAGGATTTATCCGTAACTTACCGCACGATTTAGTTGAAGCATTTTGTGCAACTCTGGAAGAGGCGATTGAGGCGGATTTACTGGTACATGTCATTGATTACGCTGATGAACATTATCAGGCGTATATTGAGCAGGTGAAATTAGTACTGGCGCAAATCAAGGCTGACAGTAAACCCATATTAAACGTTTATAATAAGATAGACCGTCTGGATAACCTTACTCCGCATATTGTTTATCATAAAAACAAACCTGCGGATGTTTATTTATCCGCACAAACTGGTGAGGGTGTTAATTATCTTTATGAGGCAATTGCCAAACATTTTAATCAAGAATGGTTAAAAGGAGTTTTGACCCTGGAGCCAGAGTACGGCAAAATCAGATCGCAATTATATCAGCTTGGTGTAGTTGAAAAAGAGCTCATCAATGAAGAGGGAGACTATCAATTGATTCTGCATATTGCTAAAAGTGATTTTGATGAGATTTGTCGTCATAATAAACTTGAGTTATCAGCAAAATTTCGTCACCATTGAGCGCATTGCAAGAGAAACCTAAAGTCATATCAATGGCACTGAAATTTTTGTCACTCCATAAAGTTTTTAATCAAGGACCTCCTGATCTTGAGGAGGCAATTCGCCGCTTTTTGGGGAAAGGGCGTAAACAGGATTCCAACAATAACGCAGGTGCTAATAGTAGTAACGGTGGCGATCAGCGAAATAATGCTAACAATGAGCCACCAAGAAGAGAGGATCCTAATCGTCGCAGTATTTACTCGCGTAATATCGATCAAAAACCGTTACCTGTAAAAAAAATTGGGACAGGCATTGCCGCTGCTGTTGTCATCATCTGGGCGGGCATGGGTATTTATGTAGTGCAACCAGCGCAACAGGCGGCAGTTCTTACCTTTGGTAAATTCTCGTCTATTGAAGGACCAGGGATGCACTGGCATGCCCCTGGTTTTGTCAGTTTGATCAAAAAAGATGTGGAGGTTTTAAACACGGTTAAGCTGGATAAGCAAATGCTGACTTCAGAAGAAAACATTGTGCATGTTTCCTTCTCGGTGCAATATCGTATTAGTAACTTGGAGCAATATCTATTTGCGACTAATAATCCAGAGCTGATATTAAGGCAATCACTGGAAAGTGCGGTGCGTCAAGTGGTAGGTGAAAATAAACTTGAAAAGATTCTCACTACTTCAAGAACGCAGATTACCCTGGAAGTACAAAAAGAGTTAGAAAAACTATTGAGTAAATATCAAACGGGTATTTTGGTCAATGAAGTCATTATGCAGCCAGCACAAGCTCCTGCTGAGGTCAAAAGCGCATTTGATGATGTGATTAAGGCACGTGAAGATCGTGAACGCGTGCAAAATGAGGCACAAAGTTACGCCAACAAAGTAGTTCCAGTGGCAAAAGGTCGTGCACAGCGCATTCTGGATGAGGCGCGTGCCTATCAATCAAAAGTTGTTTTAGATGCAGAAGGTAATGTGGCGAATTTCAGTCAATTACTTCCACTTTACCAGCAAACTCCAGGCATTATTGAGAGTCAGTTGTATTATCAAACTATGGAAAATATCCTTAAAAATAATAAGTTGTACATCGTCGATGGCGACGGTGCTAAGAATTTATTTTATGGTGATAACTTATCACCACTAGCGATTTCTTCTACAACGCAAGGAGGTCAATAATGAGTAATAAACTAATGAGCCTAATTGTTGTTGTTATCGTTGCTTTGGTGTTGCTATTTAGTGTGATGTTTCGTGTTAATCAGGGCAGTGAAGCGGTTATTTTAAAGCTGGGTGAGTTAAACCAGACAAGTGATGGTCAAGTTAAAGTCTACTCACCAGGTTTGCACTTTAAAATCCCGTTACTTGAAGAGGTCAAAACCTATGATATGCGCTTACGCACATTAACCGTTGATTCCTCGCGTGTTGTTACTAATGAGCAAAAAGATGTGATTATCGATGCTTATTTAGAGTGGCAAATTATTAATATTTCGCAGTTTTATCGCAGTGTTTCTGGAAATGATGGGCGTGCCGAGCTTTTACTTCGGCAATTCCTGGAGGCGTCATTACGCGCTGAGGTTGGAAAGATTGATATTCAGGGTTTAATCAATAATGAACGTGATCAGTTGATGCAACGATTAACGCAAAGCGTTCAGGATCAAGCGAAGAAAATTGGTATCGATGTCGTGGATGTCAGAATTAAGCAAATTGATCTGCCTGATACCGTAACTGAGTCTATTTATCAGCGAATGCGTTCTGAGCGTCAAAAAGTTGCCTCTTCTATTCGTGCGCAAGGTGAGCAGTTGTCAGAGTCGATTCGTGCAGATGCCGATGCAACGGTAACGATTACTCTAGCGCAAGCGGATCGGGATGCCAAGGAGATTAAAGCCAAGGCAGATGCACAGGCGGCGAAAGTGTATATAGATGCCTACAGTCAATCGGAAAAGTTTTATGCGTTTTGGCGCAGCATGCAAGCCTATCAGGCAAGCTTTGCCAATAAGAAAAATGATGTCTTTATTCTAAAGCCACAGGGAGAATTTTTTAGATATTTTAATCCTGCCCCACATGAGGGTAGCACTACACAGTCTAAGTAATTTTATTAAAAAATGTCCCATAGCAGTCTTGAATAATAAACTATACTCATGCCAAGGAAGATATTAGATTAGGGGTTGATCAATCATGTGGCGAAGGATTATGGTTGCTTTTATAGCCACAGCATTTTTGTCAGGATGCAGTTTTTTGTTACCCTCAAAAAAAATCGAGCATAACGACCACTGGGGATCTTTTGATAATATTCAAAGTGTATATGAGAAAGTATCACCCAACCAAACAACCTTAGATGAGCTTAAAAAAATGGGTTTTGATCCATACGTTGCCAACAATGTCAAAATCGAAAACTATCTGGATATCCGTAGTCGCTTTGATCCGCTAAGTACGGGTAAAAATATTCCTGAAGTTGTGGCAGAGTGTTTAAGCATTTTTAAACGTTGCCAGGCGTATGTGGTTAATGTTGACTATGACTATGAAAAACGTATTGGTAATGCGCTGCTTGATTTGACAGGTTTTCGTAAAGAGACGATGAAAGAGGGGTGGGGCTTTCAGGCAATTTTTATTATGCAGGATCAGCTGATTGTTTATAAGCTTTGGTCAGGGGAGCCTAAACGCAAGGCGTATATCGACGAGATTAGACCATTAGGACCACTGCAAAGCCTGGATGATCTTATTACTGGTCCTGCCATTTCGTTTTGATTTTTAATGGCAACCTGACTCTTTAGTGCTAACGGTTACCGCGCAACCCTTGTTGCAGACCTTATTAAGTTCAACCTTAAAGCGAAGTTTCTGTGAAGAATACTTCAGTGCCAATACCAGTAAGCTCAGACAGATAACTACAGCAAGAATCCAGCAAAGTGCATAAAGTGGGGTTGCTGGTAATTGTGAAATCTGATAAGTAATCACTGCAGCACCATAGGCAATGGCTGTGCTCCAGACAACAGATAGAAGTGCCCATCCACGCGTAGCTTCGCGCGTGGTAGCACCAATTACTGAGACGCAAGGGACATATAAAAGGACAAAAAGCAAATAAGCAAAAGCAGCGGTCAATGAACCAAAGGCCATGACCATTGAGCCCATGGCTGTTTCATCCATATTGGCATCGGCTTCGTTGGCAGAAAATGGGTTAATAAATGCGCCAATATTCATATTTTTAAAGCCATCTACCGTATCATACCAGGATTGTGCCAATCCACTCCATAAATCAAAGGACCCATTTGCTGCATCTGCTAAATCTTGTACTTTTTCCTGGGTATACAGGGTGTTAAGTGTACCAACGACCACTTCCTTAGCTAAGGTTCCTGTTATCAGACCAACCGTTGCCTGCCAGTTGTCTTCGGAAACCCCCATGGGTTTGAATATTGGTGTAATCGTACGTCCCGCTTGAGCTAGAATTGACTGTGGCGATCCCCCAGCAACGACAAGACCATCGGTTTGAATACTGTTTAACGTGCCCACTAAAACACAGATAGGGACAATCACTTTTCCCGCTCTAAAGATAAAGCGTTTTAGACGATGCCAGCTATGTAAACCGATGGTTTTAAAATTAGGTAAGTGATAAACAGGCAACTCCATCACAAAGGGTGCGCTTTTGCCGGTAAGTAGGGCAAATTTGACAATGTAGCCAGTAATAATTGCGCCAAGAATTCCCGCAATATATAAACTAAAGACAATTAAAGCGCTGGTATGTGGAAAAAAAGCGGCAGCAAAGACTGCAAAGATCGCAAGGCGCGCACCACAAGACATAAAAGGCGCCATCATGATGGTCAATAAGCGATCGCGCCGCGTTTCAAGTGTTCTTGCTGCCATGACCGAAGGAACATTGCAGCCAAATCCAACAATCAGCGGTACAAAAGCTTTTCCTGGTAAGCCGATAGCCTGCATAAATCGGTCCATGACATAGGCTGCACGCGCCATGTACCCTGAGTCCTCAAGAAAAGACAGAAATAAAAACATGCAGCCAATTTGTGGGGTAAAACTCAATACGGTGCTAATCCCTAAGCCAATGCCTTGAGCAATCACTGCTACCAGCCATAATGGGAAGCCAAGATAAAGTCCTAAGTGAGTCATGCCATCGACAAAAATAACATTGGCAGTGTTATCAAATAAAGGTTGAAGTGCTCCACCAATGGTGATCGAAAACTCAAACATAAGATACATGACAAATAAAAATACGGGAATGCCAAGATATTTGTTCATGCACAATCTGTCGATAAATTCAGTCGCTTTATGGTAGGTAATATCTTGTGTCTTACAGCATTTACTTACAATCTTAGCGATAGTCTGATAGCGCGCACTGGAAAGGCTTATATCCCCCTGATGATCAAGTTTGAAGTCTGACTTAAGTTGCTGCAGTCGACTAAGCTCTGTCGCTGACAGCATGGTTTCTAGTAAGTAATTATCTTCAATGACGGCAGTGGTTAACCACAAGCTTGGATAGTCGTATCCAAGCTTAGCAATCGACTGATTAAGCTCATTAACTAATTTAGGATAGTGATGACTTAAGTCATAACTTGCGGCGCTTTGTGGTTTAAATAATGCTGTTTTTAAGTCTTCAATCCCAATCTTTTTACGTCCGATCACTGGAATTACAGTGCAACCAAGTGTTTGTTCAAGCTTTTGGTAGTCAATCACAATGCCCTTTTTATTGGCAACGTCAATCATGTTGACGACTAAAATTAAAGGAATGCCTGTTTCAATGAGTTGTGTAGTTAAGTATAAGTTACGCTCAAGATTAGAAGCATCAATGACATTGATCACGGCATCTGGTTTCCCTTCTACGAGAAATCGTGCTGCAATTTGCTCATCAATTGAAGACTCATCACTGGCAGTTAAGGTATAGATTCCAGGTAGATCAACAATTTCAAGCTGCTGGTTATTCAGTTCAAGCTTACCAGTTTTCTTATCAACCGTGACGCCACTCCAGTTGCCAACCTTTTGCCTAAGACCAGTCAGCGCGTTGAAAATAGTTGTTTTGCCGCAGTTTGGGTTGCCAATAATTGCATATTTCATAGAGGTGTAACCTGCATGTAGAGAATTTCAGATTTACGTAGTGAGACAGAAAAATTTTTAATCATGATGTGATAGGGATTGCCAAATAATGCTTTTTTAGCAATGTAAAACGTCTCCCCTGGAATAAAGCCCAGTGAAAGGAGTTTTTGCATATAGTTACGTGGGCAGTTGTCGTTAAAGCCTAAGATTTTATAAGCTTGTCTGGTTTTAATAGGTGCCATATGACGGATCACGATTACGTAAATTTAGGTGGCAATTGTAAGCATGGGCTTTGCTTGTGTCAAGTTAATTGATAAAGATTATCATCTTTGTTTGATGATTTGAGCAACTCGCTTTCCAAGGGCTTTGGCAAGAGTAATTTCATCCTCTGAAAGTGGCTTATCAGAGTTAATCCCATTGTAATGACTTGCTCCATAAGGTGTGCCACCTGTTTGTGTATTCTGCAATGAAGGTTCGCTGTAAGGGATGCCTACAATGATGGCACCATGATGTAAAAGTGGCAGCATCATAGATAAAAGGGTGGCTTCTTGTCCACCGTGCAGGCTGGCTGTAGAAGTAAAAACTGCTGCAGGTTTATTGATGAGTGAGCCTTTAAACCATAAATCACCCGTGGTATCGATGAAGTATTTAAGAGGAGCAGCCATATTGCCAAATCGAGTCGGGCTGCCAAGGATGATCCCTGAGCAGTTTATAACATCTTCTTTGGTAACGTAAATGGCACCCTCCTTGGGGATTTCGCTCTCAGTCTTTTCACAATTAGGTGAAACATTTGGTACGGTTCTAAGCTTGGCTTCCAAGCCTCCAAGCTCAACTCCCTGGGCAATTTTCTCTGCCATTGCTTTTGTTGAGCCGCCCTGACTATAATAAAGCACTAAAACGTTTTGCATAAAGGATCCTCACAACTATGTTAATATCGCACTATAGTAAGCGATTTAGTCATTTCTGGGTACTGGTGTTTAGGGAATATTTACAGAAAAATTGCTTAACAAAAGCGTCAGCTTTGGCGCTCACCAGTCTTTTTGCCCTGGTGCCATTACTGATGGTATCAATTTCAATCTTAAGCATGTTACCTGCTTTTAAAAATATCCAAGGCGAGTTTCAGCAGTTTATTTTACAGAATATGCTGCCAAGTTCAGGGGAAATGGTGAATGAGTATTTAAAAATGTTTATGAAGAATCGGGCAGGCTTACCGATTGCTGCGGTTGTCGTGCTTATCTTTATCAGTGTTATGATGATGCGTTCACTGGAGAAGGTATTAAATGACATCTGGCATGTCAACAAAGAGCGTCCTTTAGCTCAGGCATTTTTATTATACTGGGCCGTGCTAAGCCTGGGACCGATATTGCTTGGTACAAGCTTAGGGTTAAGCTCATACTTATTGTCATGGCAATGGTTTGATGCGGGGCTGAGCGAGGCATTTAACTTTTTGCAGATTCTCCCGTTTGTCTTTAATCTTGTTGCCTTTACCTTTATTTATCAGGTTGTCCCTTTTACTCGAGTTAAGCTTAAACATGCGTTACTTGGTGGATTATTAATGGCTGTTGTGTTTGATCTTGCTAAAAAAGGGTTTGCCTGGTATGCCTTGAATTTACCTGCCTATGAGATGCTTTATGGGACTTTGGCTATTATTCCCTTATTTATTTTATGGGTAACGATCTCATGGCAGTTACTTCTTTTGGGTGCGATTGTGGTGCGTATGTTAAGTGTCCCACCTGCTGCATGTAAACAAGGGAACATAATGCCATTTGAACTGGCACTCAGGGTTTTAAAGATTCTTCATATACAACAAAAAAATAAGCAGGCTGTTGATAAAAATGAGCTTATTCAAAATATTCAAAAGGTTGATCCAAGTGTAATAGATGAAGTGCTGTCGGCATTGGTAAAACATCGTTATCTCAGCATCACACACGATCAAAAATATGTAATAAGCTGCGACCTTTCCATGGAAAAACTCAATGATTTTTATCAGAATATGGCATGCTTTTTAACTTTGTACAGCGCTAAAAACGACGAGCTTTCATTGCTTAAAAAAGCGTTACATCAACAAATGGATGTGCCTTTAATTCACTTTGTCCTCAGTGAGCGCTGACATTTATTCGCAAAGCGATTACACTGTGGGTCCTTTAGCTAAAGAGTATCGAAATTCATGGCAAGAACCTTTCTTTTTTACGATTTAGAAACTACAGGCATTAACAAATGCTTTGATCAAATTATTCAATTTGCAGCGATACGTACCGATGAGTCATTAAATGAACTTGAGCGTTATGAGTTTTTGATTAAGTTAAATCCTGATACGATCCCCACGCCAGAGGCGAGTATTACACATCAGATCTCCATTGAAAAAGTGAGTACAGGACTTACAGAATATGATGCCGTAAGAAAAATTCATGCCCTTTTTAACACGCCTGAAACGATTAGCTTAGGCTATAATACGTTAAGTTTTGATGATGAGTTTTTACGTTTCTCTTTTTTTAAAAACCTGCTCCCTGCCTATGACCATCAGTACAAAAACAATTGCTTACGGATGGATTTATATCCCATTGTTGCGGCTTATTACTTGTTTGCCAATGACGTGTTTAGCTGGCCTGTAGATGATGAGGGAAAGGTGTCATTAAAGCTTGAAAATATAAACGCGCAAAATGGTTTATATACAGAGGGGCGTGCTCACGATGCACTAACTGATGTGCTAGTTACACTTGAACTTGCGCGTAAACTAAAATCACACCAGGCTAAGATGTGGCAATACTTAACGGAACGTTTTGGTAAGACCGAAGATCAAAAAATACTTTCGCAACTGGATGTGGGACTTAATATCAATGGAGAGAGCTACCAGCAGGCACTGATGATCTCAGGGCGCTTTGGTTATAATGAGTGCTTTATGCTGCCAGTGCTTAATCTTGGTCAGCACTGGCACTATAAGAACCAATGGTGCTTTTTACGCTTGGACTATGTAGAGCTTCAAAAGGTAAACTTAGAGAATTTATCGGAGCACTTTTTGACGCTCAACAAAAAATGGGGAGATTTGCCGTTAGTGCTCCCTGCTAAAAAGCGATTTTTAGCGCAGCTATCGGCTGAACGCGTTGAGAGAATCAAAAAAAACAAGGCGTTTTTGCAACAAAATCCTGGTCTGTTTATCGACATCAAAGAATCTGCCTTGGATTTTAAATATCCGGAGATCGACAATGTTGACGTTGATGCCTCGTTATATCAGGCAGGATTTATGAGTTATACAGAGCAAGCGCTATGTGAGCATTTTCATAAAAGAGACTTGAGTGGTAAAGTGAAGCTTATGCAGGAAATGAATCGTTCATATTATGAACGGGCGTTACGAATTATTGGACGCATTGCACCAGAAGTGCTAACGGTAGAAATGCAAGGAGAGTTTCAAGAATATCTCGAGCGTGTTGCCAGTTTTGAGCCTGCTAATATGCCGCTGGATTTTAAAGGAGGGCATAAAACATCGATTCCAGAGGTTTATGAGCGTATACAAAAACTGCGTGAGGGCGTGCTGAGCGAGGAGCAGTTGTATTTATTGGATGAGCTAGAGGGCTATTTGTCTTTGTGATTTTGTACAAAAGACTCATTTACATCTGGCATAAACGATGGTTAGATAAGCGCATTTTTATAGTTCAAGAAAGGAAGGTGAAATGATCGTATTAGCTGGCGATGTTGGGGGTACCAATGCGCGTTTACAATTAACTGAATATAGTCATAAAAAAGCAAAAGTGATTTTTGCAAAAAAGTACTTGGCAGTTGATTTTAAAAGCCTTGCCGCCATTATTGAGAAGTTTTTGTTGGAGTCTGCTGTTGATAAGCCTTTGATTCAAACCGCATGTATTGCCGTTGCTGGACCTGTAAAGAATGGCGCTATTGAGCTGACCAATTTGCCATGGGGAGTGACTGAAGCCGAGCTATCGGAAGTCTTATGCTTGGAGCACAGCAAAGTCAAGTTGATTAATGATTTTGCTTCGATTGGTTATGGGCTTGATTCTATTGAGAGCAAAGACTTGATTACCCTGCAAAATGCGCCGATTGAGGATGATGCCCCTATTGCCATGGTGGGTGCTGGCACCGGAATTGGCATGGGGATTGTAACCAAACACAATGGACAGACATTTGTTTATCCGAGCGAAGGAGGGCATCAGGATTTTGCGCCAGTGGATGATGAACAGATTGGTTTATTTCAATT
>JACCDZ011061091.1_pt1 | contig 16234 bp, 12 predicted proteins | sample 7449551 | NCBI WGS metagenome assembly JACCDZ01 (sample SAMN15323452, study PRJNA562643) | freshwater metagenome | isolation source: river surface water | place: USA:Blue River Watershed | collected 2017-08-18 | reverse complement strand
CGACTCAATTACAAATTAGCTTTTTACCTATGGCAGAAGTAATATTAATGCCCCGTTTAAGCGATACCATGACTGAAGGTGTTGTTGCGGCTTGGCACAAGAATGTGGGGGATACCGTAAAAAAAGGTGATTTATTAGCCGAAATTGAAACGGATAAGGCAACCATGGAATTGGAGAGCTATCAAGATGGTGTTTTATTACATATAGGCACACCTCGTGGTGGGAAATTACAAGTAAACGATTTATTAGCCATTTTTGGAAAAGCAGGGGAAGATGTATCTGCTTTGATTGCTCAAAATACAGGTGCAGCAACTGCACCAGCTCCAATTGAAACTGCACCATCATCGGTAGCACCAAGTCCTGCTCCTACAACTGCTGCAGCATCTACAACTACTGTAGACGTTTCTACAATGGAAGAAGTGGTATTGATGCCAAGATTAAGTGATACGATGACCGAAGGGGTGATTGCAGGATGGCATAAGCAAATAGGAGATGTAGTTAAAAAAGGAGAAGTGCTAGCAGATATCGAAACCGATAAGGCGACGATGGAATTAGAATCATATAAGGATGGCATATTATTATATCAAGGTGCAAAGGCGGGTGAGAAAATTTTAGTGAATGATTTACTTTGTATCATTGGACAACAAGGTTTGGATATTGCACCAATCGTTGCAGCAGTAAAAGGAGGAGCAGCTCCAGCAAATGCTGCACCGGCCCCTGCACCAGCTGCACAACAAGCCCCTTCTGTACCTTCTGCTCCAACTACAAATACGGTGACGCCTTCTACTACTCAAGTAGTGAATGAAGGAAGAATCTTTGCTTCTCCATTAGCTAAAAAAATCGCAAAAGAAAAAGGCATTGATTTAAAATACGTGAAAGGCACAGGAGAGCATGGAAGAATTACAAGAACAGATTTAGAAAATTATACCCCAGGTGCTGCTGCTTCAAGTGTTGCAAAGGCATCTGCTCCAAGAAATTCTAATTTCGTTGGTCAAGTAAGTTTTGTAGATACGCCAGTTTCTCAAATGCGTAAAACCATTGCAAGACGTTTAAGCGAAAGTTTATTTACAGCGCCGCATTTTTACTTAACCATGAAAATTAACATGGATGCGACGATTGCTGCAAGAACGGTGGTGAATGAAACTGCGCCTGTTAAGATAAGCTTCAACGATTTTATTGTAAAAGCAGTAGCGCTTTCTTTAAAACAACATCCAAAAGTAAATAGCAGTTGGTTAGGCGAAGTCATTCGCGAGAATCATCATGTGAATATAGGTATTGCTGTAGCAGTTGACGAAGGATTATTGGTTCCAGTACTTCGTTATGCAGACGGACTTTCTTTGGATGAAATAAGTGTATCTGTAAAAGAGTTTGCTAAAAAGGCCAAAGACAAAAAATTACAACCTTCAGACTGGGAAGGAAGCACTTTCACTATTTCTAATTTAGGTATGTATGGTATAGATTCATTCACTGCGATTATCAATCCTCCTGATGCTTGTATTCTAGCGGTAGGTGGCATTGCACAAGAGCCTGTAGTAAAGAATGGTCAAATTGTGCCAGGCAATGTCATGAATGTAACTTTAAGTTGCGACCATAGAGTAGTGGATGGCGCAACAGGATCAGCTTTCTTACAAACTTTGAAAAGCTATTTAGAAGAACCTATAAGAATGTTTGTGTAATTAATTTTTCGAGGGACCCCATAAACGGGCCCCTCGATTTTTTTCAGGCTTATTATTTTAACTCTAATGATATTAAAAAGCCCGATCAAAATGATCGGGCTTTTTTTTTAATCTAAATCACATCCTATAGGAGCACCTGGAGGAATCACTACAGGTTTAGGAAGGATAATATCTTCTGGGTCATCGATTCTACTTATTGCATATTGATAATGCGCAGCAAGTTTAGGATTACTGATTGAAAGACTAGTTAATTTTGACTTTAATTTATTTATTCTATTCGCACAAATACTCTTTACTTCAAAATTAGCATCGCTACTTTGACTCAATCCAATTAACCAACTTAAAGTTTGCTGTTGTGTTTGTAATTGAATTGAACCTGCTAAGCCAGATACAGCAGGCGCATACCATGTTTTATCTAGTATTGCATCTAGTACATTGTCCCATCCCATACTACCGGTCCTTGCCTTATTTTGTACTAAACGATTGGCTCTTTCTGCATTGAATAAAAAAGACAATTCAAAATCGACCAAGGCTTCTGCAGGAGACAAAGCGTCAAAGCTCAATCCGGTTCTTTTTGTAAATAATTCTCCAACACCATAATACATTGGAGGTCTTGGAGGAATCAGTTGTAAAATATTTTCTGGAATAGATAAGAAACTAGGATTTAAACAAGACAATGCTGCATTCAACGCTTTTTGTTGTAAAGCATTAGAAAGAATAGTGGGTTGAATTTGATTTTTATCGCCTCTCACACTGTATTGATAGTTCACACCTCCGATTAACTTAGTCACTGCTTCATATTGGTAGCGATGGTAATTGTACACTGGAACAAGCATGTCTTCTAGTTGTGCCAATGGTGTTCCAATTTTCACAGCTTCTTCTCCAAACTGCTGCATGGCTTTAGTACGTACTGCAAAAGTTTGCATTAACCCATCTACAGCATCTGCTTGATTGTCCCATAAATGCGCGTTCGGGTGCATACCACCAGCTGCTCTTGCATCAGCATCTGCAATAAATTGCCATCCATTTTTTGAATTTTCTTCCAACAATTGATTCAATGCTTTTGATTCATCGGTGCCATTTGGAAAATCTTGATACCCATAAGTGATGGCGCGTTTATCCCAAAGACCAATTTCATCTGTGTAAATTTTAGAGAAATCTAATGCACCTTTTTCATTTACAAAAATATTTGGATGCGGGTAGTCCATCACAGAAGCCCTGTCGTTAAAGCTAGATGCATAATTATGTTGTAATCCTAAGGTATGTCCAATTTCATGTGCAGAAAGCTGCCTTAATCTATGTATAGCAGCTTTTCGCATTGCTTCTGAAACAGGCTGACCAGATATATACGGAGACAATAATGCCGCAAAAATTAAATAATCCTGTCTCACTCTCAATGATCCAAGAGACACCTGGCCTTTGATAATTTCTCCTGTTCTAGGATCTGCTACAGAAGCACCATAACTCCATCCTCTGGTAGAACGATGCACCCAATTGATCATATTGTAACGAATATCCATTGGATCTGCAGATTCAGGAAGGATGTATAATTGGAATGCATTTTTATAGCCCGCAGCTTCAAAAGCCTGGTTCCACCATCTTCCACCTTCTAATAAAGCAGAACGAATTGGTTCAGGCGTGCCATTGTCTAAATAATAAATGATTGGCTTAACAGCTTCACTGATTGCAGCAGTAGGATCTTTTTTCTCTAAACGATGTCTATTGATCACCATTTGCTGAATTGGTTCGCTTATGTCTGAACTATAATCAAAATAACTTGTACCAAAAAAGCCACTTCGAATATCATATTTTCTTGGTGTGTAATTATTATCTGGCAATTCTACAAAACTATGGTGCATCCTAACTGTGATGGCTTCTGGAGATGGTGTGACTGATTGCACCAATCTTCCAGCGTCTGACCCACCAACAAATGTCACAGTAGCTTCGAACTCTGCATTTTTAGGAAAGTTCTTTGTATTTTGAATATAGATGGCAGATCTATTTTCGTTTATTGAATAAGTGCCTTGTCTTGCGCGCTTAATTCTGTCAACCACACCATGTGCATCTCTTAAAAAGAAGCTGGTTGCATCCACTAAGATTTTATGCATCGATGGATCACTAGCATTTCCCTCTTCGGCTTCGATTGTAAAATTAAATAAGATTGATTGCGCAAAAGATTGTTCAACAGCTTTTTGTTCTCTTTTGTCATTGGTGACAGCTCTGTAGTCTAAATTAGGCTGCGTTAAGAATAATTTTTTGCCAACTCGATTAAAGTAGACAATTCTTGAATCTCCTAATTGACCTCTATCAAGCCCAATATCATTGGATCCTAGGCCGGCTGGCAATGAATTGACATATAAAAATGGAGTATTCAATTTATCTACTACTAGATAGATTTTTCCGTTGGCATTGTCCCAATAAAAATCATAAAATCCTTTTTTTAATTCCATATTTTTTGTCTTCTCTGCAATGGAGCCAATTTGAGAAAAACCAAAAAATGGGATGACTAGCAATACAAGAATCTTGCGCATAGGTATTTATTTTTGTTGACATAAAAAATCCCGCATAAAGCGGGATTTATATAAAGCTATTTAAATTAAGCTGTTGGATTGTTGTCCGTGCTTGGAGCTTCAAAAAGAGTAGGTGTAACTACAGGAGCTACTACAGGTGCTACCTTTGGAGCTGCTACTTTCTTAGGAGCCGCTTTCTTTTTTGCAGGTGCTTTCTTTGCTACTGCTTTTTTAGCAACAACTTTTTTTGCTACCGCTTTTTTAGGAGCCGCTTTCTTTTTTGCAGGAGCCTTCTTTGCTACTGCTTTCTTAGCAACAACTTTCTTTTTTGCAGGCGCTTTTTTAGCTACTGCTTTTTTCGCTGCTACTTTTTTCTTAGGAGCTGCTTTCTTTTTTGCAGGTGCCTTCTTTGCTACCGCTTTTTTAGGAGCCGCTTTCTTTTTTGCAGGTGCTTTCTTAGCTACTGCTTTTTTTGGAGCTGCCTTCTTTTTTGCAGGTGCTTTTTTAGCTACTGCTTTCTTAGGAGCTACTTTCTTTTTAGCTGGGGTTGCTTTTTTCTTACTTGCCATAATCTTATGTTTTTTAAGGATTTTTGATTTTTATAAAATTACATTCTTTTATTGTAACAAAATAAAAACAGTTTTAATTTTTTAATAATAAATTTGTTTCATGCAATCAAATATTACCATGGTTTTAGGGGCATCGCCCAATCCAGAAAGATATAGTTATATGGCCACTGTCATGTTATTGGAAAAAGGGCATGCGATTTATCCCTATGGGATTAAAAAAGGGATGATCCAATCTCTGTCAATCGAGCAAGAATGGCCAATTCCCGGTTCCATCACCACTTTGACTTTGTATTTAGGCCCTGCTGCACAAGAAGCATATTACGATCAAATTATTGCATTAAAGCCTCAGCGTATCATTTTCAATCCAGGTACCGAAAATGCTACTTTAGTCCAACTTGCAAATGCTGCAGGTATCGAAACAATTGAAGCTTGTACATTAGTGATGTTAACCACTGGTCAATATTAGAGCAATATTAATAAGCTTGTCCCCAGCCAGCACGGTCCAATGTCCTGTATTGAATTGATTCACTAATGTGCTGATTTTGAATGTCTTTTGATCCATCTAAATCAGCGATTGTTCTTGCTACTTTGATAATACGATCATAGGCTCTTGCACTCAGATGAAATTGCTCCATGGCCGACTTTAATAATGTAGCAGAAGTTCCATCTAATTGTGCCCATTCTTTTAAATCATAAGATTGCATTTGTGCATTGGTATTGATACCTGGCCGTTTTGCATATCTTTTTAATTGAATTGCTCTTGCTTTTTGAACCCTGTTGCGGATGGTCATGGAGCACTCTATAATGCTATTGTTTGTTAGTTCTTCATAGGTTACAGGCACCACTTCAATTTGTAAATCTATTCTGTCAAGTAATGGTCCAGAAATTTTGTGCAGGTATTTTCCAACATTGCTCGGACTGCAGGTGCAAGCTTTTTGAGGATGATTAAAATACCCACAAGGGCATGGATTCATCGAAGCAAAAAGCATAAATCTACTCGGGAACTCAACAGTTTGTCTAGATCTAGATATGCTCACAAATCCTGCTTCCATGGGTTGACGTAAAATTTCTATTGCTGCTCTGCTGAATTCTGGCAATTCGTCTAAAAACAAAACACCATTATGCGCCATCGATATTTCTCCAGGTTGTGGTATGGATCCACCTCCAACTAAGGCAATGGCTGATAAAGAGTGGTGTGGATTTCTAAATGGACGGGTTTGCATCAATCCAGTTGAAGAAGATAGTTTGCCCACCAAACTATATACTTTGCTAGTCTCCAATGTCTCTGCATGGCTCATTTCGGGTAGGATACTGATACTTGTTTTTGCAAGCAATGTTTTTCCTGCTCCTGGTGGCCCAACCATGATTAAATTATGTCCTCCTGCAGCGGCAATTTCAATGGCTCTTTTTGCTTGGAGCTGTCCCTTGATAAAAGCAAAATCAACAGGATAAGTAATTGGGGTTTCTTTGTCTATTTCAATTTGTTGAAATGGCGTAAAAGATGCAGGATGATTGCAAAAATTTGTGACTTCGGTGAGGTGATCAAATGCATATACTTTAAGCCCCTCAATAAGGGATGCCTCAGCTGCATTGATTGAGGGAATGATCAAACCTGCCAAGCCAGCTTCTTTTGCATAAATCGCCATGGCAAGTACCCCTTTGATTGGTTGGAGTGCGCCATTTAAACTAAGCTCACCCATCATTAAGTAATCAGTTAAAACTGCTGAATTGATAATTTGATCCGATGCAGCAAGGATACCAATGGCAATAGGAAGATCAAAAGCAGGACCTGTTTTTTTGATATCAGCAGGGGCTAAGTTGATGACCAATTTTGTTCTCGGCATCTGAAACCCATTGGCTTTGATGGCAATTTCTGTGCGATGTAAACTTTCTTTGACTGCGGTATCAGGAAGTCCAACAATACAATAGCCCTGACCCATACTCACATTGACTTCTACTTGTATGCCGATGGCATCCATTCCAAATAAGGAAGCGCCTCTTGTTTTAACGAGCATGTTTCTTTGAAAAATAGCAAATAACTGAAACCGTATTTAAGTATTTATACGCTCAATTAAATCCACGACGCCTTCTCTTTCTAAAATAAGGTAGCCAAGTCTATCCTGACTTACCCCTTTTTTTAAGGTATAATTAAACAACAATGTTTTGTCAATGACAGTCGTTTCAAAATAACAAAATTGTATATGCGGATAGGCTTTTAGCGGCTCGCTGATTTCATACAAGTGGGTAGATAAAATACACAAAGATTGTTTTAAAGCTTGTAAGCCTTCAATCACTTTTGTACTACACTTCATCGCATCAATGATATTGGTCCCTTTAAATAATTCATCTATTAGGACTAAATATTTTTTTCCATCCATCACCTGCGTTAAAGTATGCTTAATGCGTTGTACTTCATTAAAGAAATAACTTTCTCCTTTGAGCACATTGTCGGCAGTGGTTAGATTGGTAATTAATCCATCAAAAATACTGAGCTTGCATTTTTTTGCTGGCACACCCATCCCAATATGCGCTAGGTAGGTAAGTAGGCCAACTGTTTTAATAAAAGTGCTTTTACCCGCCATATTTGCGCCAGTTAAAAATAAAAAACCAGCTTGGTCATTTAAATTTAAATCATTCCCAACTGCATTGGTTACAAGTGGATGCACTGCGCCCTCAAATTCAATCATGGGCGTAAGTTGATCCACCCATTCTGGAAATATAAAATCGTATTCCTGTATCGCAGTAGCCATGCTATAATAAGCATCTAACACATAAAAATGGGCTTGTAAATTTTTGATCTGTGTTTTATATTGGTAATAAAAAAAGTAACCTAATTCCAATACAGCTTGAGGATCATTTTTTAAATTTTTGCTGTTGATATGTAGACAATCTAAATGAGCGATTCCTTGCTTGATGGGCTTAATTAGTGCATTGAGTGCAATATTATGGGTATACCCCTCAAACACTTTAAGCCACTGATCTAATGCTTGAACAAAATTCAATAAGTGCTGAACAGAATAAGCAATTATAGCATAGTCTGTTTTATTCCAGAATTGATACCAATAGGCGCCGGTAAAACTAATGTGTTTTGGAATCTGTGAAAAGCCAGTTCCATAAAACTGATCAATGACCAAACAGGTGCCATTCGAAATTTTCATCTGGTCTAAAAAAGCTTTCTCAGCAATAAATATTTCTAAGGCAGATTGCCTAGATTCAATGGCATACTTGGAAGCTAATGGTGCTGTGATAAGCTGCATCCAATGTGCTTTACCACCATTTGTTTTACAAAAATCTAAATGACTAGCTAGTCCTTTAGATTCATAGTTATCCAATAATCCAATATCGAGTATAGTGGTTTTATCTACCTGCATTTAATTTCTTGTAAACTGCATTCTGCTTCCCTTTTGTGCTTCATTGAACTGTCCTTGATGATAAACAAGGTGTCCGTTGACAAAAGTAGATTGAATGCTATAAGGAAATTGAGTACCCTCAAATGGACTCCACCCGCATTTGTATAAAATATTGTCTTTAGTCACTGTATAAGGCAAGGCCTTTACGAGCACTAAGTCTGCATAATAACCTTCTCTAATAAAGCCTCTTTCTTTAATTTGAAAACAAGTGGCTACGGCATGACTCATTTTTTCTACCATTTTTTCCATGCTCAATTTTCCTTCATGTACATATTTTAACATCAGCATCATGCCATGTTGCACCAAAGGCAATCCAGCATGCGCATGCACATAGTCTTCTTGCTTTTCGGCCCAGGTATGAGGTGCATGATCAGTCGCAATAATATCTAGTTGGTCATTCAATAAACCTTCCCATAACGCTGTTCTGTTTTCAGCTGATTTAATGGCTGGGTTGCATTTTATTAAATTACCTTTTGTAGCATAATCGTCTGCAGTAAAATGTAAATGATGCACACAAACTTCTGCAGTAATTCTTTTTTCTGCCAATGGTTTAAGGTTAGAGAACAACTGTAATTCTTTAGCAGTAGTAATATGCAAGATGTGCAATCTTGTATCAAATTTTTTCGCTAATTGAATGGCTTTGAAGGAAGATTCAAAGCAAGCGTCTACATCTCTGATAATGGGATGGTCACTTGGTTCTAATATAGCTTTGGTCGATTCTAAATGGGCCTTATTTTTTTTAATGATTGCTTCTTCCTCGCAATGTGTAGCAATTAATAATTCAGAGCCTTCAAAAATGCGTTCTAAAACAATAGGGTTATCTACTAATAAATTACCAGTAGAGGATCCCATAAATATCTTTACGCCACAAACCTCATTTTTCTTTGCATTGGTTTTTAAAATCTCTTCTACATTGTCCTGAGAAGTGCCCATGAAAAATGAATAGTTCGCTAAAGCGTTTGATGCTGCTATTTGGTATTTATCTTCTAGCAATTCTTGCGTAAACACGGGAGGATTGGTATTGGGCATCTCCATGAAACTTGTGGTACCTCCTGCAACTGCTGCTTTTGCTTCAGTATAGATGTTGGCTTTATGTGTCAAGCCGGGTTCTCTAAAATGTACTTGATCGTCTATCGCACCTGGTAAAAGAAATTGACCTGTGCCATCTATTTCTTCCACTGCAAAATTTGCATCAATGCTACTCGCAATTTTTTCTATCCTTCCATTCTTTATTAAAACATCACCAACAAAGCGACGACCTTCATTGACAATGGTGGTATTTTTGATCAAGTAGTTTGGCATAAATTATAATTATCTTTCTATATGAATTGTGAAATAGACGAAATTGGAACTTATTTTATCAAGATTAGACACTAAAACATCATTCTTCTTTAAGTTTCTTAATCCATAACTAAATTTAACTTCTGGAGAAATATTTACATACCTTAAATAAAAGCTAAGTCCTACACCTATCTCTGCACCCCAGTCCGTATTTTTAATTACAACGGGGTATACTTTGCTAAGTTCAGATCTAAAATCAGTTATATCTGGAATGATACCATTACTTTTTCCAAGATTACTTAAATCAAATTCAATCTTCCCACCCAGGATTAAATAATGACGCATAAAGTCAATACGCTTAAAACCATTATACCTATCTGATTGAAATTTAATACCAATAGGGATTTGAGCAGTGCTTGAAGGAATTATAAACTCTTGCTTTGTATCTTTTGTTTTTTTTAAATTAAAATAAAAACTTTTGTTTCCTCCAATTAAAAAATTTGGGTTTGTTTTTAGAATTAAATTATTGGCAAGTTTATATGAAGCCGAAAGTCCTAGATTATAATGTGTTTTATTAATTGCATTAATTTCAATGATACTAAGATCGTCTTGGGAGGGGCTATAAGTAGTTAAAAATCTATTCACTCGATTAAAGTTCATATAATGATTCGCCAATCCCACACTAATACCAAAATAATAAGGTAATTCATCATGGTTAGGACGAAACACTTCATCCCTTTGTGCTAATGCAGCACTGCTGATACATAGACATAGTATTGCTAAGCCTATTTTATTCCGCAATAAATACTGCATATACCTAAGGTTAATTTTTTCTGAATGACTTGTTTAAATCCAACCTGCTCAAATATCTTTATAAATGCGGCACCTTCTGGAAAAGCAATGACACTGTCATTTAAATATTGGTAGGCAGCTCTGTTACCTGAAAATAATTTACCAATGGTTGGTGTGACCCAGTTCATATAAAATTGATAAATAGGCTTGAACCAAAAACTACTTGGTTGAGAAAATTCAAGAATCACCAATTTGCTACCTGGTTGCAAGACCCTATAAATTTCACTCAATCCTTTTTCTAAATTGGCAAAGTTACGCACACCAAAAGCCACCATCGCTGCATCAAATTTTTGATCCTCAAATGGAATGGCAGTGCTGTCACCTGTAATTAATTGTATGCGGTCACTTAATCCTTTATCTGCAATTTTAATTCTTCCATACTGCATCATGCCTTCGGAAATATCAATCCCGGTAATTTTATGAGGCACAATTGTTTTATCGGCCATCAATGCCATGTCAGCTGTTCCCGTAGCGATATCTAATAAATGGTTGATTTTTTGTTGACCAAAATAACCAATGGCTTTTTTACGCCATCCTTGGTCAATACCTAAACTTAAAAAGCGGTTCAGAAAGTCATATCTTTTTGCAATATGATCGAACATGGTAGCAACCTGTTCTTTTTTGGCAGCATTGCTTGCTGCATAGGGGACTATTTTATCGTGTTCATATTCACTCATAGGGCAAAGATATTGATTTTGTGGATGCTTTGTTTATCTTCGTTTTTCATGAAAGCAAGGATCTATAAATCTACCGGTAGTTGGTATAGCGTAAAGCTAGAAAATGGCCAATTTTGTCAAGCCCGTATTAAGGGGGTGATTAAATTGGATGCCATTACTTCTACCAATCCAATTGCAGTAGGCGATTGGGTTGATTGCGCTATGGAGGAAGATGCAGAGCAGGCGGTCATGATTCATCATATTTTAGAGCGAGACAATTATGTGGCTAGGCAATCTCCCCATAATAAAAGGCAACAACATATCATTGCCTCAAATATGGATCAGTCTATTTTGTTGGCGACATTAAAATCACCCAAGACCTCACAGGGTTTTATAGACCGTTTTTTAGTCTCTTGTGAAGCTTTTCATATTCCTGCAATCATTGTATTCAACAAAGCAGATCTTTACGAGGACGATGAGTTAGAAAGGTTTGTCGAATTAAAATCGATGTATGAGGCAGTAGGATATCAAGTGTTGTTAATTAGTATCGAACAAAAAATGGGCCTTGAACCATTGGATGCATTGTTAAAAAACAAAACGACTTTAGTTAGTGGACATAGTGGTGTTGGTAAATCTTCTTTAATTAATTATTTATTTCCACAACTTGATTTAACCACACAGGAAGTGAGCGAATGGAGTGGAAAAGGAATGCATACGACCACATTTGCGCAGATGTATGACTACCCTGGAGGTGGCGCTGTGATTGATACACCTGGTATGCGTGAATTAGGATTGGTGAATTTAGAGAAAGAAGAATTGGCACAATACTTTCCAGAAATGCGTGCCAAAATGCAGGATTGTCAATTCAACAATTGCCAACACATCAATGAGCCGGGATGTGCAGTGAAAGCTGCTGTAGAAAAAGGGATTATTTCTGAAGCACGCTTTTTTAGCTATGTGGATTTATGGCATGGGATCGAAGAAAAAAAATATTAGCCTACTTTATACTCCAACTTATTTGGTCGCATCTGGTGCCTCGTTGTAATCGCTAAACCAAGATGCATACTTGACATAATTATTGGAGATTCTATTGATCTCTCCATGAATTAAATCCTCCGAAACCATCTTCACTTTTTTTGCAGGTACGCCAGCATAAATACTACCAGCTTCTACAATGGTGCCTTCTAATACCACAGCGCCGGCTGCAATGATTGCATTGGAATGCACCACACAAGCATCCATCACAATACTGCCCATGCCTATCAATACATTGTCATGAATGGTACAACCATGCACCATGGCATTGTGACCAATCGATACATTGTTGCCAATATTAGTGGGGTGTTTTTGATAAGTACAATGAATTATTGCACCATCTTGCACATTGACTTTGTCGCCCATTTTGATATAATGCACATCCCCGCGAATCACCGCATTGAACCAAATAGAACAATCTGCCCCCATACTGACTTCGCCCACAATGGTGGCATTGGGTGCAATAAAACAATTTTCACCAAATTGGGGTTCTTTTCCGTTAACGGGTAGTATGGTTGCCATAAAAATGCGACTTTTGTACTGCAATTTATACCGAATGTCCAGATTAAACAATAGACAATTTTTTTTACAGCATTTAGCACAAACCTCCCCTAAGCCAATCGGGCTAGAAGTGGAGCGTGCATCAGGGGTATATATTTATGATACAGATGGTAAATCCTATGTGGATATGATTGCAGGATTTAGTGTATGTAATATCGGACATAGTCATCCAAAAGTGATTGCTGCAATAGAGCAACAAATTAAACAGTACATGCATGTGATTGTGTATGGGGAATTCATTCAATCACCGCAGGTGCAATATGCAAAATCCTTATTGTCCTTATTGCCAGAAAATTTACAATCCATTTATTTTACCAATAGTGGTGCAGAAGCAGCAGAGGGTGCTATGAAATTAGCGAAGCGTGTTACTAAGCGTACCAGAATTATTGCATTTGATGGTGCTTATCATGGAAGTACACAAGGGGCTTTGAGTGTGATGGGGGATGAGTATTTTAGAAATGCATATCGTCCATTATTACCAGATGTAATGCATCTAAGGTATAATCACATGGAAGATATTGAATTGATAGATCATCATGTTGCATGTGTGATTGTAGAACCTGTACAAGCCGAAACTGGTATTACAGCTGCTTCGGAAGCATGGTTAAAAGCATTAAGGGCTAAATGTGATGCGCTATGTATTTTATTGATCTTTGATGAAATTCAATCTGGTTTTGGTAGAACAGGCACTTTATTTGCATTTGAACAATATGGGGTAGTGCCTGATATTTTATTGACAGGAAAAGCTTTGGGTGCAGGCTTGCCATTAGGGGCATTCATTAGTTCGCCAGCCATGATGGGCACATTAACCTATGCGCCTGTATTAGGCCATATCACTACATTTGGTGGGAATCCAGTTGCATGTGCTGCAGGTAAAGCTGGGTTAGAAGTATTGCTTGAATCGGATTGGATGGAAGCAGTAAAAGCAAAAGAAAAATACTTAGTAGATGCATTCATTCATCCTGCAATTATAAATAAACAACATAAAGGACTTTGGATGTCTTTGCAATTTGCAACACCCGAAATCACAAAAAAAATTGCAGCGAATTGTGTAGCCAATGGGGTGATCACAGATTGGTTCTTATTTGCAGAAGATCGTATTCGAATAGCACCGCCTTTAAGTATTACAATGGAAGAATTAAAAGTTGCTGTGCAAAAAACAATTGAAAGTATTGACCAGTCTTTATAATTGAATCAATTCTTAGCAATCTCCTGTTCTGCAAAAACGACGATATAAATTTTCGTAAATAGGAATGATGTGGTGGATATCAAATAATTTAGCTTGTTCTAAAGCATTATGCTTAAAGGCTTTTAATTGTGCATCATCTTTTAATAATTCAATGGCTCTTTTGCTCATGGTGGCCACATCGCCCACATTAGCAGTATAGCCGGTTTTTCCATCAATATTGATTTCGGCTAATCCTCCCGCATTGGAACTAATGACTGCTACACTGGAGGCCATTGCTTCTAATGCCACTAAACCAAAACTTTCATATTCAGAAGGCAATAAGAATAAATCGCTCACTGCTAAAATATCTTCCATTTGTTCTTGCTTGCCTAAGAAACGCACATCCGACTCAATGCCGTATTGTCTTGCTAAGTCCTCGGCAATAGGACGTTCTGGACCATCGCCCACCATTAATAATTTTGAAGGCGTTGCTGCGTGGATATTTTTAAATATTTCCATTACATCACCAATCCTTTTTATTTTTCTAAAGTTAGAGGCATGCACTACAATTTTTTCATCATGTGCCGAGACTACTTTTTTAAATGCAGCCAATGGCTTTTTATTGAATCTTTTTAAATCCACAAAATTATGAATCACTTCTATTTCTTTGCGGATCTCAAAATGCTTTAATGTTTCTTGTTTTAAATTTTCGGACACTGCCGTAATTGCATCACTTTCATTGATCGAAAAAGTAACTACTGGTTCATAAGTTTTGTCTCGACCAACTAAAGTAATATCTGTTCCATGCAAAGTGGTGATGACTGGAACTAGTCTACCAGTTTTTTGTTTTACAATTTGCTTTGCAGTATAAGCAGCAGAAGCATGAGGGATCGCATAGTGTGCATGGATCAAATCCAAGTCATGGTTTAAGATCACATCCACCATGGTGCTTGCCAATGCTAATTCATAAGGTGGGAAGTCAAACAAAGGATAAGTAGGCACCCTTACTTCGTGGTAAAAAATGTTTTCGTGAAAACCATTTAAACGAACCGGTTGCTGGTAGGTAATAAAATGGATTTCATGTCCTTTATCTGCTAAAGCTTTTCCAAGTTCTGTGGCTAAGACACCACTACCACCAAAAGTAGGATAACAAACTATTCCGATCTTCATTTTGCGCTATTGTGACTACAAAGAACAACTAAATAATCGATAAAATTTAGTTATATTTAATAAATTATTTGAAAGTTAAAACAAGCACATTATGCGTACAATTTTCCTATTCCTTTTTGCCCTCCCATTGATGGCACAGGCGCAATCAAAGCAAGACAGTACAACTATTAAAATGATGTCCGACGAGATCATGAGAAATGGTAAAGCCTACGATTTATTAAGAGAGTTAACCAAGAATATTGGTGGCCGTTTAGCAGGTTCTCCGCAGCAACAAAATGCAGCGATCTGGGGTAAGCGCCACATGGAATCATTTAAGCCTGACCAAGTGTTTATGCAAGCTTGTAAAACACCCAATTGGCAGCGCGGTGGAAAAGATTTTAGTGCAGTGGTTGCCGCAGACGGAAAACCAATGATGGATAAGTTAGAAGTGTTCGCTTTAGGAAATTCTTTATCAAGTAATGGATTAGTGGAAGCTGAATTATTGGCTGTGGCTAATTTTGATGAACTAGAAAAAAGAAAAGACGAAGTAAAAGGGAAGATTGTTTACTACCATAGTCAATTTGATCCTACAACAATCCAAACATTTAAAGCATATGGTGAATCAGGAGTATATCGTAGATCTGGCGCTAGCCGTGCCGCTAAATATGGTGCAGTAGGTGTGATGATACATTCATTGAGTACAGCCCCTGATAACGCACCGCATACAGGAACAATGGTGTATGACGAAGCGTATCCAAAAATTCCTGCTGTAGCTTTAGGACCAAATGATGCAAAAAAAGTTTGGGCTCAATCTAGAAACAAGCAATTGGTTGTGCAAATGCAAACCTATGGTTTCTTTTTACCTGATGCAGACGAAAACAATGTGGTTGCAGAAATTAAAGGTTCCGAGTTTCCAAATGAAATCATCACAGTTGGTGGGCACTTAGATAGCTGGGATGTAAATGAAGGTGCACATGATGATGGTGCAGGGATTGTTCAAACCATGGAGATTTTACGCACGATGAAGGCCTTGAACTATAAGCCTAAAAGAACCATACGTTTTGTGTTATTTGCCAACGAAGAGAATGGAGGTAAAGGTGGCGCTAAGTATGCAGAGCTTGCCAAACAAAATAATGAAAAACATATTTTTGCATTAGAGAGTGATGCAGGTGGATTTACACCAAGAGCGATTGGTATTAGTGCAACAAGTCCTGAGCAGTTTAAAAAATTCCAACAATGGGCTAATTTATTAAAGCCTTATGGAACTGAAATCACAGCTGGTGGCGGTGGTGCAGATATTGGGCCGTTAAAGAATGTGAATGCGTCTATCGTACTTGCAGGATTGGTTCCAGATAGCCAACGCTACT
>JACCDZ010316956.1_pt1 | contig 16242 bp, 11 predicted proteins | sample 7449551 | NCBI WGS metagenome assembly JACCDZ01 (sample SAMN15323452, study PRJNA562643) | freshwater metagenome | isolation source: river surface water | place: USA:Blue River Watershed | collected 2017-08-18 | reverse complement strand
GTGGATATCATGTTCTCTCAATAATAAACAAAACAATGTGAATCATGATCGTGATCCATTCGATTTGAAATGGAATCAGTTGGGTAACGTAATACGTTCATCTGTTACAAATAGTCAAGCAGTTGAAACTATTACTTCTTTTAATGCATTGTCATTAAATGATTTTGTAAAAATATTACCAAACGCTTACCCCGATCAGAATAATTTTTGGTGTTCGAGTATATTCCCAACGTGTAAATTTACAACATTTGCACATTTAGGTGGTGAACAAGGTTTTTATACTCATGCAGTTGCTTCTAAGAAAATTACAATGATTGCTTTCGAAACATATGATCTCATACAACCAAAATTGATTTGTCACGAAGATTGTAGACTCATTATGTTACCTTATGTACAATCACCTTTTGTTATGTTTTTCTTTATCTTAAATTTTGTTGACCCTAGTAATAATAATAATAACAACGTGGTCAACAACAGCGTAACAAACAGTATCACCAATAATGTGAATAGTAATAATAATAATAATAATAATGTGGAGAAGGTTCTAGTAACGAACAATACAGAACTAAACGTTGAGTTATTATTAGAAAAATGGAAAATTGAAAAGCCGAATTTGAAACCGACAATACCAAAAGTATCAGATTTTGCTAATATAGAACAGGATAAAATACACAAATGGTTAAAAACTAATGGTAAATCGTGGTCAAATATGTTAGTGACACATGGTTTTCGTTAATTGTTGTAAATTGTAAAATAATTTCTTTAAGATTAAATTAAAAAAATGAGCAAGTTTAATATAAATCAAATCGACACAAATGTCGAATATACAAAAGTTATTGGTCCAACTGTTGTTGAATTAAAACCGGATACAATTACTATTAATGAAAAAATGTATACATCTATGTTACAACAACGTGGTGCTAAGTTACGAGATCTCGATCGTCCTTTACCAAATATATCTTATGGTGATAAAATAAAAACATATGAAAATCCTGTCACACGTGCTGATTATGCATTGAATCAAATTACACCTGATGCTGTAAAAAATTCAAAAGACATTCGTTTTGCTATGTTATCACAAAATGAACCACGTGCAAATACAATTGTAGATAATTCACCTAATTTATTACAATCATTTGAAGATGCAAGAAAGAAGTATGGTAACGGCCGTCCCCTTGATAAAATGGTTGATCCAAAATTAATTTTTGGTTTTAATGAAGGTTCTATTAAAGTTCCAAGAAGAAATGATGACTACTCACGTTTAGGACAAAGTATTTACGATTCAAGAAATTCACAAGATTCATCATTATTTACAAAATTAGGTGGTAATACTACTGATTACATACAAAAACATCATCGTGACCCTATTACATTCGTTACACAAGGTATGGATCGTTCATTCGATTCAATTAATGTACGAAGTAATATGCAATTCGACAGATCTACATCCAATGTTTTAATGAATGATCCTAGATTAACATCAGGTATGATTGGTTCTGGTGTTTTACGTAAAGCTGCTGGTTTTTCATTTGTACCTGAAAATTCAAGACGATTTGTTCCTATGTAACATTAACGTCTTATTATCGAATACTCGATACTTGAATTTTGACGATTGTAACTTAGTTTAGACGACGTCGATACATCTATTGTTTTTCTTTGTGTATTTACTTCAAAACGATTCACACGTAATCGTGACATTAATTTAAATAATCCACGTATATTTAATTCTTTTACATCTACTACATGACGACTATACATATGTTTTACAAAATTATATACTTTATCAATACCAATGTCACTCGTTGTGAGTGATTTCAATTTCATATGAATTATATATGTTACATATAATTCATTTGACATGCGTTGTAATAACACGTCACGATTGTAGTACTGAGGAAACTCATCCATTGCATTATTCAATTCTTCTATCCAATTATTTACATTTTGAGTTATTACCATACGATTTATTGTGTACTTTTTTACTTCATTATATGAACGGTATTGTTCATTAGATCCATTGTATTTACAGTAATCTGAAGAGTCATTCACATGTGTATTTTCCACATAAAAATAGTCTGCACTAAAATCATTTACCGTTAACTCTATGTTACGACACCGTTTGATATTTCGTAAAATCTTTTTGAATTTAGAATCACGACGTATTGTTCCATCAAGAATTATGTCGTCTAAATTTTTGTAAATCATTCTTAGTTCTTCAGACTTATTTGACAATTGTGTAATAACTTTGTAGTACTCAGAAAATACAAATGGTTTTACATACATTTTTAGAAAATCGTATTTCTTTTTTGTCGACTCGTTCTTCAATTTTTCAAGCTCTGATGAAAATAACACGAACGACCTGTTCAATTTCTCAAGAAAACTTAAAGATGCTGTGTACAACTTAGATTTTATGTACTGCATGTTGTGTCCTTTCGATGTATTAAAACGTATCGGATCATTAGACCTTACTTTTCGGTAATTCCAACCAACAATACGCTTTATACAATTTTGTTTTGGTAAAGATTCACGACTGTCATATGTTGCACCAAAATTCAGTTCACGCACTTTTCTATCACTATCGATTACATCACCGTCTTCATCTACAAATCGTTCATTAAATCTGTGTTTCGCCGACGTACCATTTTGTATTAGTAACTCTTTCTTTAATTCTTTTATTGTAATTTCTGGATTTCCTTCAATTACTTGTTTTTCTCGAAAACGACGAAATACGTCAATCGAATTGTATCCATATAAAGTTAATTTAGAACCATCGTGTTCTAATAAAAATGGACGAAAGTATGATTTTACAATGTAGCGATTTTTAACAGGAAACACATCGTTTTCATCAGTGTCACGGTCTTTCCAAATTTCACGTTCATTTAAATTTTCAAATACATGATATTCAAAAAATTTAAAACAATCGCTTGAAGAGATATGACGTTGTGTTGTTGGAATTTTTTTTGTATTTAAATTCATCGGAATACGTACGAATTGTACAAAAATGTCACTGTATTGTATGTCGGAATAACGTTTATAAATGCCTCCTATTTTTACATCGTTTTGTCTTTTTTCTGTTACAAATCCTTTTTTCTTTGTTTTCATAATTCTCTTGATTCTTCCGCGTCGTATTACACCGTCTTCAATTTGAACATTTACTATTTGATTTGGACGGATTTGCTCATCACCTACATTGAGTATTCTTGCTCTTGAAACATTGTTTATGATTTTTTCACCATTGTAATTTCGATTGAGTTTGATGTCGTACGTTTCTGCATTTGTAAAATACACTTCATCATCTATACTCACATAATTCTTAAATTCCTCTATATCTGTCTTTTGTAATTTTTTCAATTCACGAATTATTGTTTTTCCAAATTGACGTGCTGCTCTTTCAACACGATTAGTTTTGCATGTTATAAACGATTCTATAAATTTGCCAGAACTGCAAGAATCCAAAAAGTTCATTGTGTAATTACTTGGATTCATTATCATATCTTTACGGTTTTGAAGATTGTTCATTAAATTTGATGAAATCCTTGGAACTTCATACAAATCAACATTTTTTATTTTTCGATGTGAATCAATCAAAAGATACTCTGTAAATTTACGACCACGTCCATCGATTGAAGGTTCACTGGATTCACTCGAATCACTCGATTCACTCGATTCACTCGATTCACTCGATTCACTGGATTCACTTGTGTTATCCGAATCATCAACTTCGTTACCAACGTCATTATTGTCAGCGTCCATAAAAGGAGCAGGTTCATCGTGGTCATTTACATTTGCATTTGCATTTACGTTGACTCTGCGTCTGTTTCTACGTTGAACAATGTCAGGAGGAGTGAGATTAAGATTTGCGAATGCTCTGTTTTTATTTTGAACCATGCGTTCGTGTACATTTCTTTCTGCAGACTTACGTATTCGTTTAAACTTATTACGTGTCGTAACATTCTGTTGTTCTTGAAGAAGACGTTGTGCTTCTCTTTCTTCTTCTTCTTTTTTTTCTTTTTCGATCTGTGTTTTACTTTTTTGTTTTGCTGCTGTTGCTCTTCGATTCATTTTTTTTTACAATGTGCGTCATAAAAAATATTTTTGTGTTTTGTTGCGTTAATAAAAAATGTTGAGAGTCATTTAAAACAAATGAATCCAAACAATTCCGTCAAAACTCCAGAATTAGTTGAACCAATAAAAATACTACATGTAAAACAGAAAGATTCATTTTTTTCAGTTCACCATGATTTTTTAGTAGTGATTGTAATATTTATTGTACTTATAGTTATAGTGTCGTCAATACACTCGCATTTAATAAAAAAGGACAATAGTCAAAAGTCTGAAAAACAAAAATAATTTTGTCGTCATGTAAGATAAAACAATCAAGTCACAATGAAACTTGATTATCTTCATAAAGTTTTAATTTTTATATGTATCGTATGTATTTTCATTATAGCCGTATTAGTTTTTTCACATCAACGTGTAAATAAATGTGATCTATTTAAATTTTCCAACGTCTCCAATGACGTTTCGAACGTTGCCTTGAACCAAAATCAACCACAGATTGTTGTTCACGAGGAACAGGTGAAGAACGAAGACGATTCACAGCAGACACAGGAGTTAATTCAGAAGTCATAAGATTTTTGACATTATTGTACGATTCTGCTAATGAATCTTTAAATTTTTTATAAGTTTCGTAACGTTCATCTGAAGCTGCAATGTTTCTTTCTTTTTCTAAAAGTATTAATTTATCTAACTCTTCAAACCAGAGTTTAATATCTTTTTTACGTTGTTTATCGAAAGGATACGTTTTATTTTTTGTTGAATCGATATATCCAAATGTAATTGGAAGTTTAAATGCTTTTGTAATATTCATTACGTTCGGAATTTTTACAATGACATTATAATTACGACCAACTTTTTTAATTTTATATAGCGTCCGATCAAAATCAAAATACTTCTGAACTCGTGTTAGATGTTTTGAACGATTGAGTTCGTTGATGAATTTTATTAACGTGTCGAATTTTTTTGACTTTGTTTGGTCATGACCATTAGGACCTTTCTTTTTTGTTTCGTTTTTAGCATTTTCTATTTTATCTCCACAGCCAATATTCAATAAGTTATCCATTTCATCTTGTAAACCTTGGTGAAATGTTTCATGAAACACATCACGATCGATTGCAACTTTTGCAAACGCAACATTCAAACGATTCCATAAGTATTTGTAGTCGTCTACACTTCGATTCCATAACATGTAATCTGACGATAAATCGAAATCATCTATACTCATGGATTGATTTCTGTATGTAGCACTGACTTGATCAACTACATTCGAATCGTTTTGATACATAATAATTTTAACAACACGTTGTGCTGCTGGTAATAATGCATGAGAACGTATACGTGGTCCACGACCAACGAGTTGTAAAAAATTTTGAAAATCTAAAAACGCGTCTACAACATGGATATGTGATATTGCAGCCATATCAACACCTTTAAAAGATTCACCTGTTGCAAATATTATTGGTATAATTTCACCGTGTAAATTTACATTAATAGTACCATCTTTATCTTTTGAACTTGCAATTTGTTTGGCTTTTAGATAGTTAGCTGAACTTAATGGTACATAAGCTGTATTTACAGGTTTACGTTGTGTCTTCTTTGAATCGTATAAAAAATAGTACTTGCGTTGGTTCGACGGTTCGAATAGAACTTCTTTCGGTGTTTCTGGTTTTTCTTTTACATTAGGTGATGAACGGTTGCTGATGTTACTCTTAGGTGATGAGCGGTTGTTGACGTTGCTGCTGTTGTTATTTGGTGACATACCAAAATTATTATTATTGTTGTCTTCTTCTTCAACATGAATAGAATCTTCATAACCGTAGGGAGCTAGACGTTTATTACTGTATGTAAAAAGTAAGTACGCAATAATATTTAATCCAATAACATCCGAACAATAAACGTAATGTTTTCCTGGATTTTCTTTGAAGTTCATTTCCGAATCGAATATTGCGTTCATCAAATTATGTACAACTGCTTTTAATTTATTACTTACAATAAGTGTTCTTTCATTTTCTGCTTTTGTATTTCTGCTGGTTGAATTGAATGTAAATGGTTTTATTTGTAATCGCAATTGTTTTCCGAACGAAGCGCTATTATAATTTTTTGGGATGTTCAAGTACAAACCGCCACGTGCAAGTGTAGTGTATATTTCTTTTTTTGTAACTTTGATACGTTTTTGAAATTCCATAGATTCGTTTACATTTGGGAGTTTTCCTTCACGATCATAAGGTATATATTCTAATTGATTCGAATGTCTATCAAAAAACTCAGCGACGTCATAAAAACCATTCATTTGTATAAACATATTACGTGCAACGTTTTGTGCATCTTTTGTACCGATTCTATGTTCGAATTGTATAAGTCGTTGTAATATTTTTTTCTCAACTTCATACTTTACTAATAAGTCTGCGTATTGATTGTCATCGTCGTCGTTGTCATTACCATTATCATTATACTCTTCATTAGATTCATCTTCATCTTCTCTTTCAGAATCTTCAGAACCGAAAGGAATACATATTCGTTCAAATGTTTTACGTGGATAAATTGAATAGTCACCAGTAAAATCTACATAAGACACAAGCATTTTTGCTTTTTCTTCAATATCATGAACAAGTTCATCAACGTTTGAAGAGAATGGATTTTCTTTTGGACGTAAAATTACGTTTCCACTGTTGTCATCTGCTAAATAAATGTAATCTCTACGTTGATAAGTATAAACACCTGGTTTTGTATAAATAAATGACTTTTTATCGAAAGTTGTACGTTCTGTTTCTAGATCTTGTTTGATGTTTTCTCTTAGACGTCGTGTGACGACGTCTGGAACTGTCGTGATCATTGACATTATTTCAGATACATCAGTTGAATATGATCCGGGTGTTGCTGTTAAACCAACTAACCATGTCGTTTCAGGATCACGATAATATTTCATACAATGTATTAATTGACGATATTTATGACGAAATGCTGTTTCAGCAGGTGGAACGTCAAAAAGTAATTGCATCTCATCGAAAACAAAGACGCAGTATTGTATTTTTCGGTATTCGTTCATTTTTAAATACGGGATGTCGTTCAAGTCTTGTCGTAATTCATCTCTTTGAGCAGATTCATCGATATCCATTCGAAAATCATCTAACTCCTGTGCTTCATCGACTATGTCATCTGATTCTTCTTCTTGTATTTCAAGATTTTGTAATTTAAATTCGACGTCCAACAACGCGTAATCACCGTTATCAAATTTTATATTATATACATTTTGTAAAACATTACGATACACAGGTAATAAATTAGTCTTAATACCTTTTTCATTTATTTGCATAGGCTCTCCTAAAACAAACAATGACAAAAAATATTCTGATAATAAATCATATGTTTCAATAATGTAATCATTAAATTTTTTTTGATATTCTTTTACTTTGGTTTTGCTTTCTTTCAACGCAATTTGTATTTCACGTTTTTTCTGTGGATTGTCGGGGTGATCATTCTGATTTTCTTGAGTCAATTTCTCTAAAATTAATTTTTCATTATTCAATGCTTCACCTAATTCTATTACATGATCTGTAAAATCATTAACAAATACATCTGAATCACGATCTACAAATGGAGGATACACAGCTTCATACTCTTCTGTAACATTTTTTTTACTACGTGTTTTACGTTCGTCAGGTTGTGGAATAACACGTACGTTGTCAAATGGTATATTTTTGAATTCCTGGTCTACTCCAAAAAATGTTCCAATAAATTTTGCTCTCTTACCTTCACCACCTATTTTTTTCGTTACTTTAAACCTATAGTATCTTTTACTAAAAAAATCATGTCTCTTCTCTGGTGTTTCAAAGAATGTGTAAATGTAAGGTAAGAAACGTTTTTGAAAATCATTTTTCAAGTCGGAATAAACTTTTTGCGTTTCTGTTGCTTGACTTTTGAATTCTATTTGATCTGATTTGTATGTGTTCATTGCTAAATCGTAACCTAATGAACCATAATATGACAAACCTAATTGTTTTTCAGTAAATCGACGATTAAAGTATTTATCAATTTGGTTTTCCACATCTTCATTTTCAGCTGAATTTTTATTTTTTACAAATGTTTCTGTAAGTCCTTTCTTGAAACGCTCTAATAATAACCATACAACGAAATCTTCATGGTCCTTTATTCCAGAAACATTGTCTTTATTTTGTTCATAAAATTCAATTGAGAAAATTGGTTGTGGCTTATTATCAACTAATGCTTCGAATGTTGGAAAGTAATCGATGCAATGCTTTGCAAGTTTCGCAATGTTGTTGTCACGACGTTGATTTTGTATACTGGATGCTAAAATAATTGTCCAAAGACCTCCTTCAGGTGTACGTTTGTCCCAAAATGCTAAAAGTATTAACAACGCACTTATTGTTTTACCTGATCCTGTTCCATGTTTTACAAGTAAACCGGGTGTATTAATTTTATCTTCTGCACGTAATTTTGCAATTGCATACACTGATTCTTGATTAGGATTTAATGAATTTAATTTTTCTGCAGATACACGTCTTCCGCTAGCACGATTCTTGTACTCTTTAATCAATTTTTCTGGAAAAAACTTTTTTTGAAATGTATCTTGATTATGAATTTCTCCTTCTTCCGTTGAATCAACAAGTGATTCTATTTCTTTCATACGATTTTCTCTTGTATGTTGTTTGTTCACATGAATACGTCGGAGTTGTACATTTTGATTTGCACGTAATAAATTTGCTTCACCACGTGCTAATTGGTCTTCCAGTTGTTGATCAATTGGAACTTCTTCTTCATGAAACGTTAATTTTGTTTTCCTAGGTTTCTTCGTTTTTTTAACACCAGTACGTTCTATATTTAGTTGTTCTTCAAATTTTTCAATCGCTGCTAATAATTTCTTCTCCACACTTTTATTAGTTTCATATGAAGATCTCCAGTTTTGAACGTTTTTCATTTTTTTTTCAATGAATTCCGTACCACCTGATATCGCTTCATATTTCTGCAACAAGTCAGCAATCATTTTTTTCTTTTTTTTTATTTATGCGTGACTAATTTTTTTTTCACAAACTTCATTGGACTCGGACCGATTGATAAAAGTTTATTGTGAAATTGTTTGAGTGTTAGATCACCTCGTTTTTTACACATACGTTCAATAAATTTACATCCGATGAGATAACTACATGCTTGACCTGGATTACAGATGTAGCGCAATACTTCCTCTTTACAAAAACGTCGTGTCATATGTCCACATAGTAAGGTGTACATTTTATTTACACAATCTGTTAATGACCTATTTTTAGTGTGTATATAAGGATCTATTATACAACGTGTTGCACGAAGTAATCTTTCAATAAGACGTGCTTTTTTATAGGAATCACCAAATTGATCAATCCATTTTTCTACATATAAACCCCATCCTTCATTAAACCAATACGGACTCACGTAAAATTCATTCGGATAATTATGAAATTCATAAAAATGTCCTGGTAAAACTTCATGTACAAGAATTAATGTCAAATCACCAATGTCGACATTATTCAATGACGTTAACTGTATTACAACTTTACCACGTTGTTTTGGATCACCACGAGTATATTTACAAGATACAACAGGAATGACGTAATAAGCTTTTGGTTCTCCTGGTTTCGAACGATGTACATGAATACGTGGAAGTTTTTTATGACTTTCTTCCAAATTCGGAAAATCATTTTTAAATGTTGTTACGATTCGCTGTAAAGTTTCTTTCACAAATAATTTTACTTCCTCAAAATTTTTAAAACTCTTGAGAGCTTTTGGTGTACTCTTGTATTTTTTCAATTCAGTCACAATTTTACGATGCTCTTCAAGTCCTGTCGAAACCACGCGTCGTATAATATTGTTTTTTGGTAAACCTGTCATGTGTTCTAACATGAGTTTATAGTATTTATCTGACGAATCGTGTACTAATGAACGAACACCGACGTGTTGATCACTTGTTGACGGTAATGATTTTGAATAATTTTTGTATAATTTTAAAATACATTTTGGATAACGATATTTACTCGTTTCAATAAATTTACGTATCGTTGGTGTTATTACTTTTTTTTCAAGATTGAACGGTGTCAGATCGTGAAATTTATTTAATTCATCAAAATTTTGATACTGATTATCAATATCAAAGTATTGTTTTATACGTAAATCTTTTGATTTTTCATATTTTTTTAAATTTTGTTCACAAAGTACATGTTTCGAAAATTTTTTATACATTTTTTTTATTTATTTAGAATATATTTTATTTCTTGCGTCCATATTTACAATATTGTTTTTGGGAGAATCCTTTAGGTCTCTTACAGTTTATACTGCGTTTGTACTTCATAGACCATTTTCTATGTTTTCCAAAACTCGAACGTTTTCGTTTTTTACGTCCAAATTGTGTACCTTGTAGTGTAGTCAGTTTTTCCTCTAACTTTTTTCTTGCTTCAATAAGTTTGTCTAATTTTTTATCTAACCTTATATGATCAGTATCTGGATGATACCTTTGGTTTAACAATTTTTTTTCTTCCTCTTTCAATTGTTTTGTTTCATCTTTTATACGTGATATTTCTTTATTTTTTTTTATTTCCTCCTCATCTTTTTTGTATTCATCAGTTTTCTTGTAATTATTATAATTTAATTTCCATTGATTTTCTAAATCTAAATCAATATTTGGTATTTCATTATCAGCAATACCGTATGTATTTCTTAATTTTAAATATAAAAATTGTAAATATCGAAGAGTGTTTTTGTCATTTATTTTTTCAGGATTTGTTTTAAGAAATTGAATTTTATCGTAGTATGTTTTTGCGACAGAAACTACTTGTGACTTTTTAATGTTTTTAGAATTTACTTTTGCATATATATTTTCTGCGTACTCTTCAGCGGGTGTTAGTTTTTTTAACAAATTACCCATTTTTTTTAAATTCACAGTTTATTTATTATTCATTATTATATTTTTTTCATCAACTCTATTTTTATAAATTACATAAACTAAAAAGATACCTAAGAAGTTCTTTGAAAACAGATCAAGAATGTTATAAAATGTATTTTTTAACTCGAATTGAAATAACGCTGCAATTCCGTACAATGACCATGTGACTAAATAAAACCAAAATAAAAATATTTTTCCGTTGTCTTTTTCGTTTTTATCCAAAAATTTTTTATGAATTACGTTAAAATAGTATATAAAAGGTATAAATCCTATAGTAACTGCTATCTTTTCATCTAATATACCAAGTTCACCTAATAATCCAATGAATAACATTAACCAATTTAGAATTAGTATCAAAATCACATCCGACTTATTTTGTTTCACGAATAACTTTAATGAACCACCATTTTCTTTATCATTCAGATACGCCATAAGTGTTAATAACATAGTTGGTGTAGTTATCATCCAATCAAAGTAACGTGTCACTGTAATATTACCCTCAAATTTATTCAAATTCATTACTAACCATATGTAATATATGAACTCGACGGTTTGTACGAATAATTCGATTTCTAATAGTTCTTTATAAATTCGTTTGTTTTCCGGTAGTGGAATTTGTAAACCATAAAAATCAATTATACCTGTTATGAACTGTATAAATAATGAAAGTTTTGCAGATGTTGCTAACATTTTTTATCTTTATTTTACACATAATATTTTTTACGCGACGCCTCCATAAATAAATGTGTATCCAATAAATAACGTAGGTTGTATAATTGAAAAAGGTGTAGATGTTAACCCAGATCCAGAATCGGTTGTGAATGTATGTGTATGTGATCCACCAGAGTTGACACTTATACCTGTTGTGCTTGAATTTATATTACTCCACGTACGATATCCTGCCGAATCTGCTGAAAAACTTGGATTATTACCACCCGAATTATTAAAGTCATCATTAATTGTGTATTGTGTATGTGTATGTCCTGGATCTGTAATTGAATGTGTATGTGTTCCATCTGCATTTACAGTTCCTGAATGTGTATGTCCTGGTAAATTAGATGCTGTTAATGTTGTGGAATAACTACCTGTCGATGTACCTGTTGGATATGTTCCAGATGATCCACCAAGAATACGTCCGGTTGTATTTGGTAAATTGAATGTATTTACATTGTCACCCGATCCGAATGTCGTTCCGATGTAAGCAAACAATGACGCGTATGTACTTCTTGATACAGCACGTCCATCACAAAGCAACCATCCGTTACGTTCGGTTGCTAATACATTCATTTTGATATCACCAATTTCAGGATCTACAAAACCAACAGATGTTTGAAATCTCGAATTTGTACGTATATTTCCTTGAACTGACAATGTAGAAACAACATTCACGTAATTCATTGTTGTATTATTAAGAACAGACAACGTATTTAAAGTCGTAGCATTTGATACACTCAATGAATTCAATGTAGTACCATTAAGAACGGATAATGTATTCGTTGTTGTATTATTCAATACACTAAGAGAATTCAATGTTGTATTGTAAATAACACTTAATGTATTCGTAGTTGTATTATTGGCAGACAATGTATTTACATTTGCGTTATTCATGTAAGCGTTGTTATTCACAGATAAGTTATTTTGAATAACTAAGTTATTCGACATGAATACGTTCGAGTAACACGACATAACACCATGTACAATGGTGTTCGATAAATTTGTTAATGACGTGAATGTAGCAATACCATTCACAGTTGTACTACCATTTAATACAGTAGTACCATCACATGTAAATGATGTTGTTACATGTAAATTTTTAAGTGTTGCTGTGCCAACGACACGTAATGAATCAACTTCAATTTCATTTGCTATAATTGATTCATTAATATTACGATTACGATTTATAGGAACTGGGACGGCATTATTATAAGACCAACGTTGTGCCATTTTTTTATTTTTGTTTATTTTATTCGACATATATTTTTTCATGAATTTTATTAATTTGATGAAGAATCAAATTTAAGCAGTTTGGTATACTAAACGGCCTTCGAAGGTAGTACGTGGTTCATAAGTTAAAGCACTTAAAGTAAATGATTCGTCATTGTAGTCAGCAAGACGTACACGACCATCATTAACATATAAATCGATTTGATCACCTTCTTCTAAGAATACTTCAGTTGAGAAACCAGATGATTCCCATACATTCTTAAGAGCAACATATTGAAGAGTAATAGTTTCACTACCACGAATACGACGTAATGATACATGAGTTTCTGAATCACCAGCTGAATAACATAAAGCAGCAAAACGGTAGAAACCATTAACAGGAGCAGTGTATTTACGTGTGGTAACATTGTAAGCAGATGAACTTACAGGATCAACATTAGTGAATTCGATAACAGCACTACCATCAGTTGAGTCACCACCATAAGCCTTGAAATAATATAAATTTGATGGTGTTGATATCATAGGAGCTTGAGTTTGTGTTAAGGTACCTACAGTAGCCTTAGCAATTAATAATTTTTGTACAGCACGACCTGAGTTTACACCTACAGGAGTTGATGTGTATGACCAATTAGTTGAAGGATTTGACATTTTGTTTTAAATTATTAATATTAAAAAAAATAATGTTTTTTTTTTATTAGTTCTCGTGATATTTTTTTTTCAGTGATTTTTTAAGAAAAAAATATTGTTTTTTCATTTGTTTTTAAAAAAGTATACGTCAATTACATTTCAAAAATTAAATGACCACTCCATGAAAATGTAGGAGCTTGAGTGACAACAGATAAACTTGTTGCCTTTGAAAATGGTGCTTGATAATTGCGAACTGAGAAAGAATCTTCATATGTTAAAATAATTACTTCATCACCTTCGTGTAATTCGATGTCGCTACAGAAACAACGATCACCTGTTGCGATATAAGTAGATGAACCATCATGAGTTACCTTTACGTAAATGTCAGCTGAGTTACTTAATGCATTACATTCGAAATGATAAAAACCATGCACAGGAGCAGTAAATACACCAGTGGTTGGTGAGTAAGCAGGATGTGATTCTGATGAATCGACAGCTTGTAAAATAATTGGTGTTTCAGCACCTTCGAAAGCTTCGAATGTAACTTCTGAATTTGTAGTACCATCAATAGTACCATAGGCTCTAAAGAAGTATTGAGATCTCATAGTTGACTTAACAGTACCTGTTGAGATACGACGATATGAGTTACGTCCTGAATTAACAGAGACAGGTGTGGAAGTATATGACCAGTTTGTTGAAGGATTTGACATTTCGATAATAGAAGATTGTTTATTTATTAAAAAAATATTTTTTTTTTAATTTTCAAAAAGATTTAATACCGCAAAAAATACAACAAAATGTTATTTCAAAAAAAATACAAAACCATTTTAATGTATAAATGAATTGTATGTAACGTAAGTTTTTTAAGTGGTCATTAAAATTTACAATTTCATCTAATGTTGTTGACATGTCGTTGAATCCATTTGGAATATTATATTTTTTTAATAAATAAAAGTAAAAAAATGAACAATACGAATAATCCTACAAGCATTCAGGTTGGTTTGCGTAAAAATTATTATACAACATGTCTTATTAATGAAGGTGGATTTGGAGCTGTTTATGAACTTGATGATCCTTCGTTGGTTTGTAAAATTTCATTGAATGATACAGAATCTATGAAAAACGAAATGGATATTCTTGAAAATTTTACGAAACGTATGACGATACAAAAACATTTGAAAGACTACATACGTATTCCTAAAATTCTTGAGTACGGAAATTGTTTAGTTGACGGAAAAAAACGTGAGTACATCATTATGGAAAAATTAGGAGCCGATTTGTCAAATTTACGTGACATAACATTTACAACAGAATTAAATAGAATATACGCAATATTACGTGCGGGACTTAAAATTTTAAAAGGTTTGTATATTTTTCATAAATATTTTAATTATGTCCATGGAGATATCAAACCTTCTAATTTCTTATTCATCGAAAAAAATCTTCAAGAAGCATCTACAGATGATATAGCATTTATTGATTTAGGATTAGCAAGACCAATACGTAATAAAATTATACAAACATCAGGTATCAACGGTACGCGTACATATTCTTCAATACACGTACAAAAAAATTTTTTACCAACACCACGTTGTGATCTTGAATCATTAGGTTACGTACTCCTTGGTTTTATTGATCAGATACTACCATGGAATAAAGAAATTAAAACATATATGAAACGTGTTAAAAAAGATAAAGATACTGGAGAAGCCGAAATAAAAATACGTAAAGAACAAATATCATTAGGACAAAAACGTAAATTACGCGATCGTATTATACATGAAAATTTTAAAACTGACGGAGAATCAATATTATCTGAATACCTCTACACTGTTTATCATCTACCACCTATTCCAGAACAACGTATGTATAAAACTTTGTGTAAAACATTTTATCGTGTTTTAAATTCTTTACAAAGCGTTGCATTAGATTCATATGAAAATACACATCATTTCAAGAAAAGTCATAAGAGTCATCGTTAATTAATTATCTTTTTGCCTTTTTTAAAGGTTACCTTAGATACGTACTTTTATTTTAGAAGCGTCAGATTTATTATTGTTTGAGTCGTAGTAACGTGCACTCATTAGTGAACGAGCGTCACTTAAGTGTGACACACTTACACTTGTTGAACCGGATGAAATACTTTCACTATATTCACCACGTCGATCACGATTGTCATGGCGGTGATGATCATGTCGTTCACGGTGATGACGATCATGTCGATCATGTCGATCCCGGTGATGATCATGTCGTTCATGTCGGTCACGGTGACGGTCACGGCGGTCTGAATCTGAGTCATCTGATGAATCATCGGATTCAGATGAAGAACTGAGAATACGACTGTATTCGCTTCGTTCGAAATCATTGATAACAGCTTCAGATAATTCACGTAATGACATTTTATTCATTGTTTTATTTTCAACACGATGTGCTATTGAAGATGTTACAGTAGCAGGACGATTCAACGTTGACAAAAATGTAGCAGTACGTGAATTCGATGTAATAACTTGTGGTCTTTTAAATGTAAAATTTGGTGTATTATATGTTGGATTATGACTTATTTCAGTTATATCGTCGTCTTTCCTGTACGACTTTACACTTGGTTCTTCAATTGTACGTTCAGATCTTTGTGTCCTTTCGGACTTCTCTGTTTTTTTAACAAATTCTGAAGTTTCGTCACGGCC
>JACCDZ012089088.1_pt1 | contig 16243 bp, 17 predicted proteins | sample 7449551 | NCBI WGS metagenome assembly JACCDZ01 (sample SAMN15323452, study PRJNA562643) | freshwater metagenome | isolation source: river surface water | place: USA:Blue River Watershed | collected 2017-08-18 | reverse complement strand
CGGTCTCGGTGCTACTATCTTCACAAAGGATATTGAAAAAGCAAAAAATATAGCTACAAAAATCGAAGCAGGTAATGTATTTATAAATGGATATGTCAGATCAGATTCAAGGATACCTTTTGGAGGAGCAAAGAGATCAGGCTATGGCAGAGAGCTCGGCAGTTATGGAATCAAAGAGTTTGTGAATATAAAAAACATTTGGATAAAATAAAAAAAATCCTCACGGTTTCCGTGGGGATTTTTTTTATGCCTCATTATAGATTTTTTCTGTTTGGGCGGGTGATATACTTTTCGGATTCTTTTATGATTCTCTCCATTATGGTCACTGCCTCTAGGGGGTACTTGCCACTGGCAGATTCTTCGGATAGCATCACTGCGTCGGCACCTTCGATGATAGCAAATGCTACGTCGGTCACTTCGGCACGAGTAGGCTCGGGATTCTCCTTCATAGATAGCATCATCTGCGTAGCTACTATGACTGGTTTTCCTGCCTCATTGCATCTTCTTATTATGTCCTGCTGAGCAAAGGGGATAGTCTCGATAGGTAGTTCACTGCCTAGGTCTCCACGGGCGACCATGATAGCATCAGCTTCTGCTATGATTTCATCTATATTCTCTATGGCAATCTTTCTCTCTACTTTGGCTATTATAGGGATTATCTTGTCAATCTCTTGCATATGAGCGCGTAATTTCTTGATATCAGATCCTGATCCTACAAAAGATAATGCTACGTAGTCTACATTCTGTTCGATTCCAAATTTTAAATCAGAAAGATCTTTCTCTGTGATGACTTCTACTTCTTGATTATATGTGTGGCCGGCACCTTCTTGAATTCTAGGTCCGGATAGGTCTTGAATAATAGGAATTTTTCTGCCTATTTTTTCTGCGAGCATCCTGATATCCTTTATATATTGTGCATGCTCTTCATGTGAACCCCAAGAGAAATTCAGACGGGCTACATCCATCTTGTGGTCTAGCATCTTTTCTAGGATTGCAATATCTTTTGATGCGGGTCCAATGGTTGCTACTATTTGTGCTTTTGAATTTGTTTCCATTTTATTTTTTTGATATCTGAATCAATCTTTTATATTTAATAATGCGTTCGTATTTCGTCGGAGCTCCGGCTTTTAATCCATAACATCCAAATGCATATGCGAGGTCAGCTATAAAGTCATCATCCGTCTCGCCACTCCTGTGACTGACTATGATGTCAATATTGTTATCTCGGGCTAGCTTCATGGTATCTAGTGTCTCTGTTAGAGTGCCTATCTGGTTTGGCTTTATTATTATTGTATTGATACTATCTTTTTGAATTGCTTTTTCCAAGAGCTTTACATTGGTAACAGTCAGATCATCGCCGACTACCTTTATATTCATATCATTTTTTAATTTTTGAAAATCTGCAAAGGCTTCTTCGTGGAATGGATCTTCGATGGATAAAATGTTGAATTCTTTTATGAGGTCTTTGTATATATTCATCAATTCATCTCTGGAGATTTTCTTGCCATCTATGTCGTACTTACTCTCATCTTTTCCGAATATTGTAAATTCTGGAGTACAGAATGATGACGCTGCTACGTCCATAGCAAGGCGCACCTCGCACCCTAGGGCATTTTCATCTATCGCACGACGGAGGTATTCTAGCGGTTTTTTTATATCTGTTATTTTTGGAGCAAAACCTCCTTCATCTCCCATTGGTACTTCATTTATATCAAGGTCACGACATAGCATATCCTCGATAGATTCTTGAACTTTGATACCTATCTTTACTGCTTGTTTTACATCATTTGTAAAAGGAACTATGTGGTACTCCTGGAAAGCTAGATTATTGTTGGCATGCTTGCCTCCATTTATCAGGTTCATATATAGCAGTGGAACCATACGAGATGGCTTGATATCTGCGAGTGTGCGGAGATATTTATATAAATCCATATTTTTTGTTTCAGCTGTGGCCTTGGCTACTGCTATAGATACACCTATGAGTGCATTGCCACCAAGATTTTTCTTTTGTTTTGTGTCATCAAGTTCCCGCATTATATTGTCGATGAGTTTTTGGTTTGATGCATCTTTACCTAGTAGGGCGGGAGCTATTTTCTTGTTTATATTTTCAATTACTTTTTTTACACCTTTACCGTCTTTGTCACGGAGCTCGTATGCCTCGTGGGATCCGGTACTGGCACCAGAGGGTACAGAAAATGAACCAGTAGATTTTCCGATCTCTACTGTTACACAGATGGTGGGATTGCCTCGTGAATCCTTTATCTCTGTAGCAAAAATTTTAGTAATTTTACTTTGACTCATCCCGTTAGAGATAGATAATGTAAACATTATCGTATCTTATTAATTTTAATCTCAAAAAATTATTTTTTAAATATAATAAACTATAACACATTTTTAACATACACATCTCTAACGGGACTCATTTGTATTCTTAAATAATATCATGATGTCAGATACATTTGCATTTGTGGGGCCTGTCATAATCATATCTCCAATCATTTCAAATGCACTGTATGCATCAAAATTCTCTATGTAATTTTTTATATCAATCTCTTTGTTTAAAACTTTTTCTTTTGTATGTACATCTATTATAGCACCTGCGCCAGCACTATTATCCATACCATCAGATGCGAGAGGGATGAATACTGAGTGCTCGCCAATTTTTTCTATCGCTTTTAGTCCCATGTACATATTTCTGCCACCAGAGCCACCTTTTTTTGTGACTACTAGTTTAGGCTCACCGGCTACTATGATCACTGTGCCGTCTTTTTCATTTTCCATTATTTTCTCTAGTGCAGAGTCTACTTCATCGTATAATTCATTTGATACAACTATGGATGGATATCCTAATTCTTTAGCTTTTTGCTCCATTGCTTCTGTGGCGGTCTTGTTTGATACTAGGACAAAATTATTTACTTTTTCAAAATATTTATCTTCCTTGGGTGTCTCATTTAGATTAAATTCACCAAGATTGTAGTGGGCTATAATCTTTTCGGCATCATTTATAGTAGTCGTATCTTTGTATGTGGGGCCAGATGCAACATCTTCAAATTTATCTCCTGGTACATCAGAAAATACCAATCCGATGACTGTAGCAGGGTAGGCGATCTTGGCCAGGCCTCCACCCTTGAGCATTGATATATGTTTACGTACTGTATTTATCTCGCTGATGGTGTTGCCTGTTTTTAGGAATGTATTGTATAGAGTTTCCCCTTGGACACACTCGCTCTCTGGGTAGCATAATAATGCTGATCCACCACCAGACACTATAGCTATGACCAGCTCATCTTCTTTTGCCCCTTCTGCTATTTCGTATATCTCTTTGCCGGGTCCCACATTGGCATGTGATGGTCGTGGATGTGTGCCAGCAAAAGTACGTATTACGGGACAAATCTTTTGAGATAGTCCTATTACGGCACCTTCGGATATCTTGTCTTTTAGTATTTCTTCTAGGGTATATGCGGCTTCACAAGAACATTTACCAAAACCTACAACTTTTATTTTTGAGAATTTAGATAGATCAAAAGTTTGCCCCTGGATCGACAATATCTCGCCATCAAGTTGGATAGATCTCTTTATCACCATTTCTGTATTGATAGCATCGAGACCTGCCTCGGCAATAGCCAGAGCAACTTTGCGATTTTCTGTGGTTGCTATATCTTCATAATTTTTAATCCAGTGTTTGCGCATAGTTTTATATTTTAATTGTATTTTTTATTTGACCCTGCTGGAAAGAATTTATATTTTCTATCGTCGTATTTATTATCTCATTCTCAGCTTCTTCTGTGTAAAATGCCACATGAGGAGTGATAATGACTTCAGGGATATTTATCAAAACATGATTCTCGAGTAGAGTTTTATAATTTATATTATTTTGTGCATCACTGTATTTTAGGTGGAATTCTTCTTTCAATTCTCTTTCACCTTCGAGTACATCCAATCCTGCTCCAGCTATGATGCCATTTTGTATGCCCAGCAAAATAGCTTCGGTGTCTACGAGCTCACCTCGTGCAGTATTCACTATATATGCACCTTTTTTCATCTTCATTATATTGTCCTTGTTTATCATGTGGTGGTTGTCCTTTGTGTATGGTGCGTGCAGTGTCACAATGTCTGATCCGGAGAGCAACTCATCGAGTGTCACATACTTAACACTCTCACTTTTTGCATAATCTGTATTAGGGAATAGGTCGTAGGCCAGGATATTCATATTGAAACCCTTTGCCATGCGGATGACATTTTTACCTATGCGCCCCGTACCAACTACGCCCAATGTCTTTCCACACAGGTCAAATCCTTTTAATTCTGATAGATTAAAATTGCCACCTTCTTTGACCTGATGAGATGCCTGGAATATTTTACGAGAGAGATTCAGTATTAAACCAAAAGTGAATTCTGCTACTGTGTCTGAACCATAAGATGGGACATTGGACACTCCGATATTTTTTTCTTTTGCATGTGCACCGTCTATATGATCGTATCCAGTAGATCTAGTAACTATGTATTTTAGATTTGGTAGCGCATCTATGATATCTTTTTTGACTTCAGAATTTATAAATACACATAGTATATCTGCATCAACAGCCTTCTCTGTATTTTCTGTGGAGAGTTTTTCTTCGTAAAATTCAACATCTTGACCTGATAGTAAATTCTGATACTTTATCTTGTCCTCGGCTGATATTTCAAAAAATATTGTTTTCATCTTTATATTATATCAGAAAATATATATAGCAGGGTAGCAGTATTCGTGATAAATATCTTTGACTTTAAAGGTTTTTTGTGCTATATTCATAAAAAACATTTTCCAACCCTATAAATATATACAACTATGAATCATCTTGATCCAAACGAATTGGAAGCCAATTCAATTATTGCGATTGAACCACGCAATGGCAATCCTTTTTATTTTTTTATTAACAAATGTGCGGACTCAGTCGTCCCCAATGAGCATGGTGTTGTATTGATTTATGGTAGACCTACTGAGGATCTGATTAATCATTGTGAGTTTATTGAAATCTTAGGAGAAAAAGAGCTTACTTTTTTTAAAGTACCGCCACCTAAATCTAAAAAATCTAACAGTTTTGCTAAAACTTTTAGGCGTCTTTCTTCTCAAGAAAAAGTTCATCTTTTATCGAAAATTGATGGATTCAAGAATTCTTCCTCTGAGAAGACTCAGAAGATACATGAATACTTTTACAGAGCTTTGGCTAGTCCTAAATTTGTAGAAAATTTGCATCAAAAAAAAGGGCAATCTGTCTAATCTTCTTTGTAATTTTTTGTAATTTAAATTTATTGAAAGACCGTTCTATTTTGAGCGGTCTTTTCTGTGCATATTTCTCATGTTTTGGTATAATGAAGCCATGAAATTATTCGGATCGATGAAAACCCCGAAAGAATTTTTTATAAAACTAAGTGGTTATTATTATAATTAATAAAAATATTAAAATGAATTTATTTAAAATGGGCAGTAAAAATTCAAACGGGGCAGGAAAAGTTCGTGTCGCTATTAATGGTTTTGGTCGTATCGGTCGTGCATTCTTAAAGATTGCTTGGGATAGGGAGGATATAGAGATAGTCGCTGTGAATGACCTAGGATCTCTTGAATCTCTAGCATATCTACTCCGTCACGACACTGTATACAGAAACTGGAATCATGAGGTAAAGGTAGTAGGCACAGATATGGTCATCGATGGAAAGACTGTAAAGTTTGTTTCTGAGAAGGATACTACAAAATTACCATGGAAAGATTTAAATATTGATGTAGTTGTAGAATCTACAGGACTATTCACTGCATTCGACAAAGCAAAATTCCACATCGACTGTGGAGCTCGCAAAGTCGTGATCTCTGCTCCTTCAAAGGGGTCTGATGGAACTGTGCCAGGCGAGACAATACTCTTGGGTGTGAATGAAGATAAATTCGGCACATGCGATATCACATCAAATGCATCTTGTACTACAAATGCATCAAGTCCACTTATCGCCATCCTTCATAAGGAGCTAGGCATTGAAAAAGCAATCCTAAATACTGTGCATGGGTACACAGCATCTCAGTCACTAGTAGATGGTCCAAGCAAAAAAGATCTCCGTGAGGGTCGTGCTGCTGCACAAAATATCGTACCTTCATCAACAGGTGCTGCGATTGCAGTCACAGAGGCATTCCCAGATCTCAAGGGGCTGTTCGACGGTATATCTATCCGCGTGCCAGTACCAGCAGGATCAATAGTGGATGTGACATTCATATCAAAAAAGGAGACTACTGCAGAAGAGGTGAATGCAATCCTGACAAAGGCAGCAAATGATCCACACTGGAGTCGCATATTTGCAGTCACAAACGAGCCACTAGTATCATCAGACATCCTAGGTAATTCACATGCAAGTATTGCAGATCTAGCTATGACTCGCGTAGTAGGTGGCAATCTAGTAAAAGTGATGGGCTGGTATGACAATGAGTATGGATACACATCTACACTAGTAGATCATGTAGTAAAAACTGGAAGTAAGTAATATGTTTAAAATAAAAGCCCTATATATAGGGCTTTTATTTTTGCTAAAAATGCTATAATAAGAGTATGAAAATCTATATAGGTACAGATCATGCAGGATTGGAATTAAAAGAAAAAATAAAAGTATATTTAGAAGAAAAAGGCCATGAAGTGTATGATAAAGGGGCTTTTGGTTATAACGGGGAAGATGATTATCCTGATTTTATAATTCCCGTTGCAGAAGAGGTGGCGAAGGATCCGGATTGTATGGGTATAATCCTAGGTGGTTCCGGACAAGGAGAAGCTATGTGTGCAAATCGTATCCATGGGGTACGAGCTTGTACATACTACGGTAGCTCATTTGAGATACCAAAGCTTGCTCGAGCACACAATAATGCGAACATCTTGTCGATCGGAGCAAGATTTGTGAGTGAATTTGAAGCCAAGGATGTCCTCGATATATTCCTGGGTACACCTTTTTCTGGAGATGAGCGACATGTACGTCGAATTAATAAAATAGATAACCTACTAGAAGCTAGAAACTAGCCACTAGAACCTAATCATATGGAAATAGTACCTGCAATATTAGTCAGAAGTTTTAGAGAGCTTCAAGACAAGCTCGCATTTGTATCTCGACTTTCAAACACAGTACATGTGGATTTTTGTGATGGTCGCTTTGTGACTGCACAGACTTGGCCATATACTTACGGAGGATTCGAGGAAGACGTACACGCACTGCACATACTAGATGAAGAGGAGGGTATGCCGTACTGGGATACTATGGATTTCGAATTTGATTTAATGGTAAAAAATCCACACCTGGTGATGGATACTTTTATAAAGCTAGGTGCAAAGAAATTAATATTTCATATTGAATCTGTCTCAGATACTTCTGAATTCTTGGAATTTCTAGAAGGCATAGACATGTATACTCGTGAGAATACAGAGCTGGGTATAGCTATAAATACTACGACAGATGTAGAAGTATTGAAGCCATTTCTAATTCACGTAAATTTTGTTCAATGTATGGGCATAGCTCATATTGGCCGACAAGGCGAGGCTTTTGATGAAAGAGTATTTGATCAAATTAAAAAAATAAGAGCTATGGATCCGGAGATGCTGATCGCAGTAGATGGTAGTGTGAATATGGCTACTGCTCCGATGCTAGTAGACCTAGGTGTCCGCAAGCTCGTAGTAGGATCTGCGATACTCGAAGATTCAGATCCTGTGAGTGTGATAGAAGATATGCGTGGTTTAGTAGAATAAATATGTTAAAATATATTTAATGAATCTTACTGATGAAAAAATAAAAGATCTTTCACTTCGCGCGGAGAGAATCCGCGAGAGTATCATCGAGATGCTAGTCGAAGCTGGGTCTGGACATACTGCAGGACCTCTGGGTATGGCAGATATTTTTACTACTTTGTATTTCCACTCATTGCGCCACGACCCAAAGAATCCAGACTGGAAAGAGCGTGATCTCGTAGTCCTATCCAATGGTCACATCTGTCCTATCCTGTATGCCACTATGGCACATTCAGGTTATTTCCCTATAGAAGAATTAAAGACTTTGAGAAAATTCGGATCTCGACTGCAAGGGCATCCGCATCGTGAATATCTACCATTTTTAGAGACTAGTTCCGGTCCATTAGGAGAGGGTCTAGGTCAAGCCGTAGGTATGGCCCTAGCTGATCGTATAGATTTTGGAGACAAGAGTGATAGATTTATATACTGCTTCTTAGGAGATGGGGAATTAAACGAAGGTTCAAATTGGGAGGCCATCATGCTAGCCGGTAAGGAGCGCCTTCGTAATCTGATTGTTATCGTAGATAGAAATAATATCCAGATAGATGGATACACAGAGGACATCATGCCATTGGATAATCTGATAAATAAATGGCAGTCTTTTAATTGGCACGTAGAAGAGATAGATGGACACAATTTTGAAAATATCAGCAATGCTATAGACATAGCAAAAGCAGTATACGAGAGGCCATCTGTCATCATCGCCCGCACCATCCCAGGCCGTGGAGTAAAAGAATTCGAGCGTGATTATCGCTGGCACGGCAAGCCACCTACAAAAGAAGAGGGAAGAATTGCATTACAAGAACTCCGCACTCTGGGTGGTAAAATAAAAGGCGAGCATCAATAATTTTTTATGCTAAATCCACAATTACATTTAAATACAAATTTGTTTGATCCAAATGTAGAACAATTACCAACTCGTAAGGGTTTTGGCGAGGGGCTACGTGAGGCCGGTATCCGCAATGACAATGTGGTGGCTCTTTGTGCTGATCTGACTGAATCTACACAGATGAATCTTTTTAAAGAAAAATTTGAAAATCGTTTTTTTGAAATGGGTATAGCAGAACAGAATATGGCAGTGGTAGCATCAGGTATGGCTGCAATGGGAAAAATCCCATATATGTCTTCTTATGCTATGTTCTCCCCAGGGCGCAACTGGGAGCAGATCCGTACTACTATCGCATACAATAATCAAAAGGTTGTCATCGTAGGATCTCATGCTGGTGTGTCTGTAGGGCCGGACGGTGGTACTCATCAGGCGATAGAAGATATCGCTCTGATGCGCGTGATACCAAATATGACTGTGGTTTATCCAGCGGATTCTGTAGAGGCCAAGAAGGCTACATTGGCTGCAATGTACAACAAGACTCCGATATATATCCGTCTTGCTCGTGAAAAGAGTCCGATAATCACTACACCCGAGACTCCATTTGAGATAGGGAAAGCTCAACTAGTATTTATTCCCGAGGTGGGCCTCGCCCAGGTAGGTATCATAGCCACAGGTCCACTACTAGCACGTGCATTATTTGCAGCAAAGGAATTGGAAAAGAGAGGTGTGAGAGTAAAGGTATTGAGTCTGACTACGATAAAGCCACTAGATACAAATGCAATACTTGCTCTTGCTCAAGAATCCAAAGCCATCGTCACAGTAGAGGAGCATCAGATAGCAGGGGGTATGGGTTCGGCTGTCGCAGAATACCTAGCCAAGGTTTATCCAGTGCATATGGAATTCGTCGGAGTAGATGATGCCTTTGGTCAATCAGGAACTCAGGATGAATTGATAGCTCACTACAATATGGACACTCCAAATATAATCAAAGCGTGTGAAAAGGTGATAGATAGAAAGAGTAAAATATATCAATAGAAAATAGAAAAACAACCCGTAGTCCAGGACTAGGGGTTGTTTTTTGTTTAGTTTTTTTGTGATTTTAAAAGCAAAAACCTCTTAGATTTAATCTACCTTTGTTAACAATCGAAGTGACGATGTTTTTGTACATTTCTATACTCCCAATTTTTCCATCATCGGCAGCAACATCTGTGTCTTCGTTCGTGTCAGTTAGGTTTATTAAATTTTGATTTGCTTTATTGAAATCAACCATCATTTGACTAGAACTGTTTTTTGCACAAGACAATCTTTGTTGGATTTTCTTGTAATTTTCATCGATACGATCCATTGTACTTGTTATTTTATTTGTGTGATTTTTTGTTACTATAATAAATTTAATGATTTTTGTCAAATTAATGACTCAAAAATTAAAGTTACTTTATTTTTTTAATTTTATAATCTTCTGGGGCATTTTGCAAATATTCCATTATCTTTTCTTCAGAGATTAATCCCTTTTGCGCGCCCACTTGAAGTGTGACGGACATGGCATTGATAGGTGCGTATGTCAGTGCCTCGGCTAATGTATTGCCCTTGCATAGGAATGTAGCGACTGTCGATGCAAATGCATCTCCGGCACCAGTTCTCTCGTATGGATCGTGTGGGTATACAGGCATAAAATAGCATGATCCATCTATGTCGCGAGCGTATGCACCCTTGATACCATCTGTGACTACTACAATCTTTGGTCCGAGTTTATTCAACCCTTCCATCAATACGCATGCATCGTGTTCATTATCTGTGCCTAGGATTCTCTGAGCTTCTTCTTTGTTGCAGAAGAATACCTCTGTATGTTTGTAAATAGAGCCTAGTAGTTCAGTTCCCAATTTCATCTGGAATGTTCCTGGTTGGAATGCTAGCTTTACCTCTGGGTGAGCTTCTAGGTATTCTGCGATTTGCACATGATAGTCTGTAGAGTTTGAAGCAAGTGATGATAGGTATATCCACTTTGGTGCTGGTAGGTTCATAGGGAATGCGTATGGGAATTCTGTATGTTTTACGAGGATTGTGCGCTCTACGCTGTACCAGAGTACATAGTGATAGTTTGAAGACATCCCCGGTACAGTCTGCATCAGGTCTATCTTTACACCATTGTGAGTTAGTTCTTCTAGATTGCCTTTACCTATATCATCATTGCCTATATATGACATCAAATATGAATTCACTCCTAGGCGTGCGGCTGATACTGCAGCATTTGCACTATTGCCGACAGCGCGACATATCTCTGCGCTCTCATATGGCACTTTGTCACCAAAACGAAGACATAATTTGCAGTGTTCTTGCTGTAGGTCGCAAGTCGCCTCGGCATCCTGTATTCTGATAAATGGTTCTGTGACTACGTCACCAATCGCTAAAAAGTCTATTTGTTTTTCCATCCCACCATTGTACAATTTTTGCTTTTTCAAGTCCATTGACTTATGTTGATTTTATTGGTTAAATGAACAAAAAACTTTTAAATATATAAATTGGTATGGAAAAACAACTAAAGGTAACTACGAGTTACTTTGAAAACATCAAGAGCCTTATTTTGGCTTTATCAGGTTTTAATTTTTTATTAAAAGGCACTGTCAGAGACATGTATTCTTTTTGTAAAAGATTTCTAATTATGGTCGTTACAGACCGGTTCTGGCATGAGGGTGTAGAAATCGCCAACATACCATTCAAGGGTCAGGTGCTGAACCTGATGATGGTTGATGCTTTAAAGAAAATCCGGATGGCTGAAATTTGCCCGGTTTGGTTTACAGAAAGTCCACATGGGAATGTATCTGTAGGTTTACTTACTACACCTTTTGAATTCCAAGTTCACGTATTTGGATATCTTACGGGACCACTCTGGGATTATTACAAAGAAGATAAATTGGCAGAATTGGACCCATTTATTTTTTCTAGTAATATGAAGGAAAATGAAAGACTAAATAAGGAATTTGTATTGATTAGTGAGCAGATTGCTGGTGATAAGAAAACATCATACTATTCGAAAGATGTATATGTTGCCTTTTCAAAATCAAAGGATTCATTTGCGGCTGCGTTTTTGGATGAGATTGTCGAAAATGCAGTTAATCTTCATAATTTTGGGTATGAAGATGCTATGAATACAAAGAATCTATTTATGGCATCATCGACTTATCAATTCGGCCATTTTTCTAATGAGGTTGTACTCATAGACGAAGCTCATACTCCATACACAGCTACTTATTGGGAAATGAAACCATATGTAAATGGTTCTAATCCTGTAGATGTAAAGTTAAAATTTTTAACCTTTAGGTGTTGGCTTGAAAAAAATCCCGTATCTGCAATTAATAACAATATTATCGATCTTGCGAGTGCTGATTATATTGCTCTGTATCAAAGATTCACTGGTTTGGAATTTGAGTTCAATGATAACATCCCGGAAGAAAAGTTTGTTGAATTAATCAAAAACTCATTCGTTGAGTAGGTATTTAAATTAGGATAACACTGTCGACTATGTCGATGGTGTTATTTTGTTTTTATCTAGTATTAAACTATAATTGATGTATATGAAAACATTGCGTGAATACATAAAAGAGGCAGATGAAAAGGGTGTAGCGATTGGTCATTTTAATATTTCAAATTTAGAAGCTTTGCATGGTATATACAACGCCGCAAAAAAGCTGGGTGTACCAGTCATCATCGGTATGACAGAGGGTGAGGAATCTTTTGTGGGGATGCATGAAGGTGTGGCATTGATTCGTGAATTGAGAGAAAAAGATAATTATCCAATATTTCTAAATGGGGATCATCATTATAGTTTCGAGACTGTAAAGGCTGCCATAGATGCGGGGTATGACTCTGTGATTATCGATGCAGTTAAATTGCCACTAGATGAAAATATCGCTCTTACGAAAAAATGTGTAGAGTACGCTCGTGAGGTGGGCCAGAGAGAGAATCGTGATATTCTCGTCGAGGCAGAGCTAGGATTTATCGGTCAATCTTCAAAGATGCTCGATGCTATCCCTGAGGGGGTTTCAGACGCTACTATGACTACACCCGAAGACGCGAAATCTTTTGTAGATGCTACCGGTGTAGATATGCTCGCTCCGTCTGTGGGCAATGTTCACGGCATGGTCCGTGGCGGCAATCCTAGACTTCACCCAGAGAGAGTCAAAGCTATTCGCGAAGCTACAGGAGTACCACTAGTGCTACATGGTGGGTCAGGTACAATGGCTGAAGATTTTATTGAGTGTATAAAGAATGGTGTAGATATTGTACACATAAATACTGAGATACGCGTCGCATACAAAGAGGCGCTGGAGAAGTCTTTAAAAGATCACCCAGAAGAGGTGGCACCTTATAAATATTTACCAGAAGCAGTCGAGGCCGTAGAAAGAGTCGTCTACGACCGTCTGAAACTTTTTAGTGGAATAAAATAAAAATATGTTCTTATTCAAATCAGATTTAAAGAGGGTGTTCAAAGGGGATATCGAGGACAGTGAAGAAGTGTTGAAGACATATTCACGTGATGCCTCACTACTGGAAGTAAAACCCCAAGTAGTGGTATATCCAAAAGATTCTGAGGATATAAAAAAACTAGTACTCTGGGTAAATGAAAAGAACATAAAGATAAATGACTATACTCACAGACTGACCATCACTGCTCGGTCTGCTGGTACCTGTATGGCAGGTGGAGCAATCGGTGAATCTATCGTGGTGGATTTTACTCGCTATATGAATGCAGTTGAAAAGGTAAATAGCGTAGCTACTTTTTTGATGACACCAAAATTCCCAAATGCAAACCCAGTAGAGATTTCTGGGGATGCGACTGTAATGCCTGGATGCTACTATCGTGATTTTGAGCCAAAGACACTAGAACAGGGACTACTGTTACCTTGCTATACAGCATCCAAGAGTCTAAATGCGGTAGGTGGTATGGTGGGCAATAATTCTGCTGGAGAAAAAACACTAGGCTACGGCAAGACAGAAGACTATATAAAAGAACTACAAGTTGTATTCGCAGACGGTCGTGAATATACTGTGCGACCTTTGAATAAAAAAGAACTCTATGCAAAAATCGCACAAGGGGATTTTGAGGGAGACATATACAAGAATATTTTTGCGATAATAAATGACAACAAAAATGATATAAAGAATGCAAAGCCGAATGTTTCCAAAAATTCTGCGGGATATTATCTATGGAATGTATGGGATGCAGAGAAAGAAATATTTGACCTGACAAAATTGATTGTCGGATCACAGGGGACACTAGGTCTGGTCACAAAGATAACTTTTCACCTAGTAAAGGTAAAGCCTGCATCAAAACTCGTAGCAGTATTCATGAAAGATCTGACTGATCTGGGAAAGATCGTCGACCGCATACTCACACACAAGCCAGAGAGCCTAGAATCATACGATGATGCGACTATGAAATTGGCAATCAAATTCTTCCCAGATTTTCTAAAAAAGAAAGGTATATTTGGGATGATAAAATTCATGTGGAGCTTCCTACCAGAGGCGGGCCTCATGCTATGGAAAGGATTCCCTAAATTAGTCTTGCTCGTTGAATTTGCTGGGGAGAACGAAAAAGAGATAGACGCAAAAGCTCGTGCGCTCGTCGCAGATATATCTTCATTTGGATTCGGTACACGTATCACATCATCTCAGGCAGAGAGTGAAAAGTATTGGGATATACGTCGTGAGAGTTTTGCACTATTACGCAAGCATGTAAAAGATCTACATACCGCACCATTCATAGATGACATCATCGTAAAACCAGAACTCCTTCCAGAATTCCTACCAAAACTCAGAAAAATTCTAGATCAATATCCGATCACTTATACCATTGCTGGTCATGCAGGGAATGGTAATTTTCACATTATTCCTTTGATGGATTTTAGTGACGAAAATACCGTGGATATTATCCTGGAATTGTCTGACAAAGTTTACAATCTGGTTCTTGAATACAAGGGTTCGACTAATGCCGAGCACAATGACGGCATTATCCGATCACCATTCCTAGAGCAGATGTATGGTAAAAAGATTTATGGATTATTTGAAGAAACTAAAAAAGTTTTTGATAAAGAAAATATATTGAATCCTGGTAAAAAAGTCGGTAGTTCAAAAGAATATATCCGCACTCATATCATAAAAGAGTCTCACGACCACTCGCATAAAGTTTAATTATAATAATCATTAATCCTCGCAATAACTGTTTTTCTAATACAGGTTACTATATAATGATCGTTTAGATATAAGGTGCTCTACCCTATTGACAAAATGGGCAATATTATGCTATAATATACACGAGTTTAAACTCGAAAATCATTGGCTCAGCAATTCCTGAGAATAAGTACATTCTAAAAAAAATAAGGAAAAAACTGTTATGAAAACACAGAACACCTTTCATCATCTGACTGCCAATTTTATTGGCGCAATTATTTCAAACCTTCCTCAAAATATTTCATCGGACAAGATGCAGACATGGATTCAAAATCCAAAAACTTTGCAGCGCGAATTGATGAAATTTTTAGCTACTTCCGTTACGATCATAGATATCACTGACCCAAATGAATTGAGGCGGGTGGGTGAGGAAATTAAGTTTAAAATCGTAAAATATGGAGATGAGCCTTTTCATCGTCAAACTGCGAAATTTATAAGTGCAGTTACTCAAAATATTCCAATAATTTCAAACGATAAAATGGAATTTTGGATCAAGAATGAGTTGACTCTGAAAAGAGAGCTTAGAAAAGCTTTGATTCCAGATTTCATCATGATTCATAAGGATGATGTAGCCGCACGTAAATAGAATTAGTTTTCCTAAAAAAAGAAGTCCTCTCATGAAAATGGGAGGATTTTTTAATTTAAGTATTTCTACTCATATTTTTACAGTAGAATAATATTTTATACATCTGTTATAATGATCATATGAAAGAAAATATCCCAAAATTAATACCAAAAATAGAGGTAACAGAAAAGAAATACCTATATCATAAAGTTCCCGCTGATATGAAGCTCAATGAGGAAGGGAAGAAGATTTTGTATCCTCTCAGTGATCTAAAAGAAAAATTCCCAGAAGTTTATGCTGAGGAAATTAGTAAATATGATTCTGATGAGTACAGAAAAAAGATTCCAGAACAAAATATCCCTACACTAGGAGATGCAAAATGGAAAGATGTCGTTCAGATGAGTGCGATACATCCCCAGGATATAATAAATTCTTTAAATGCATCAGGGTTTTACTATAAACCAATGAAGTTTTATAAAATTGACCCAGAGAAATTGGACCAAAACAAGACAACAATCTTCTTACATAAAAAAGGTGTCGGTCATGATGATTTAGCTAATTTTGCTGAATTCAAGCACGATGATTTAGGAGATCATTCTGTTGTTCCTCAAAATACTATAGACTACTACAAAACAATTTCAAATGGAAATAAAAAATTAAAAACAGAAGCTAAAAAAGATCGCCCGTTACTTTTCGCTGGAGTTCCTCATATTTTTCATCGTGGACCTATCGATGTTTCTGGTTTTGAAGAGATAACGGCAATTAGTAAAGATAAAGATATTAAAGAAAAAGAATCATAATTTTTACTCAAAAAACCACCCGAAAGCATAGCTT
>JACCDZ010068630.1_pt1 | contig 16267 bp, 17 predicted proteins | sample 7449551 | NCBI WGS metagenome assembly JACCDZ01 (sample SAMN15323452, study PRJNA562643) | freshwater metagenome | isolation source: river surface water | place: USA:Blue River Watershed | collected 2017-08-18 | reverse complement strand
TAACCCTGATACCGATTCGCTAGAGGATTCTCATGAGTGATACCCCAGTCGACAGCAGCAAAAGGACGTGGCTGATTGCCTCCACCTGTGCTGGCGCCGTAGGCGCAGGCTTCGTCGCCACCCCCTTTGTTAGCACTTTTCAGCCTTCCGAGCGCGCCAAAGCCGCCGGTGCCGCTGTTGAAGTTGATATCTCCGATGTCAAGCCTGGTGAAAAACTCACCGTTGAGTGGCGCGGAAAGCCTGTGTGGATCATGCGCCGCACCCCTGAACAAGTGGAAGCCTTGAAGAAATTGGACGGTCAATTGGCCGATCCAGCCTCTGACCGCCAAGCCTATCCCACGCCCGAATACGCCAAAAACACCCACCGCTCTATCAAACCAGAGTTCATGGTGGCTGTTGGCATTTGCACCCATTTGGGTTGCTCGCCTGGCGACAAATTCCAATCTGGCCCACAACCTTCTTTGCCCGACGATTGGCAAGGCGGTTTCTTGTGTGCCTGCCACGGCTCTACCTTCGACTTGGCCGGTCGCGTGTTCAAAAATAAACCCGCACCCGACAACTTGGAAGTGCCACCGCACATGTACCTGTCCGACAGCAAGTTGCTGATTGGCGAAGACAAGAAGGCTTGAGGTAAACCAACATGGCTGAATTCAAGGAAGTTTCTCCCAACGCCTCTGCAGGCGAAAAGCTCATGAACTGGGTCGACAATCGCTTCCCAGCGACGACGCTGTTCAAAGCGCACATGAGCGAATATTACGCATCCAAAAATTTGAATTTTTGGTATGTGTTTGGCGCACTGTCTTTGTTGGTGTTGGTGATTCAAATCGTCACTGGCATTTTCTTGGTGATGCATTACAAGCCCGATGCCAATTTGGCATTTGCTTCTGTTGAGTACATCATGCGCGACGTGCCATGGGGTTGGCTCATTCGCTACATGCACTCCACTGGCGCTTCTGCGTTCTTCGTGGTGGTTTATTTGCACATGTTCCGCGGCCTCATGTATGGCAGCTATCGCAAACCCCGCGAGTTGGTCTGGATCTTTGGCTGTGCCATTTTCTTGTGTCTCATGGCTGAAGCGTTCATGGGTTACTTGTTGCCATGGGGCCAGATGTCCTATTGGGGCGCTCAGGTGATCGTGAACTTGTTCTCTGCCATCCCCTTCATTGGTCCCGATTTGGCTTTGCTCATTCGTGGTGACTTCGTGGTGGGCGATGCCACTTTGAACCGTTTCTTCAGCTTCCACGTCATTGCAGTACCTTTGGTTCTGTTGGGCTTGGTGGTGGCGCACATCATTGCGTTGCACGAAGTGGGCTCTAACAACCCTGACGGTGTTGAAATCAAAGCGCCTGGCGCGCCAAAAGATGCCAAAGGCAATCCTCTTGATGGCATTCCTTTCCATCCCTACTACACCGTTCACGACATTTTCTCGGTCAGCTTGTTCTTGATGGTCTTCACCGCCATCGTGTTCTTTGCGCCCGAGTTTGGCGGCTACTTCTTGGAATACAACAACTTTATTCCAGCCGATCCGCTCAAGACGCCTTTGCACATCGCGCCTGTCTGGTATTTCACGCCTTACTACTCAATGTTGCGTGCCATTACCAGCGAGATGATGTATGTCTTGATCGTCTGCGTCTTGGTAGGTGCCGTGTTGGCAGTCAAAAACAACGCCTTGCCTGGCTTCCTGAAAATGGGCGTCATTGGTGGTGCCGTGGTTATTTCTGCACTCATGCTTGGCATTGATGCCAAATTCTGGGGTGTGGTTGTCATGGGTGGTGCAGTGGTCATCATGTTCTTCTTGCCTTGGCTCGATCACAGCCCCGTCAAGTCCATCCGTTACCGCCCAGACTGGCACAAATATGTGTACGCCGTGTTCGTGATCAACTTCTTGATCTTGGGTTATTTGGGTGTGCAACCCCCTTCACCCATCGGTGAGCGTGTTTCACAAGTGGGCACATTGTTCTACTTTGGCTTCTTCTTGTTGATGCCTTGGTGGAGCAAGTTGGGTACACCGAAGCCTGTACCTGACCGCGTTACATTCGTTCCGCACTAAGCCCAGGAGTATTTGGAAATGAAAACAATTCAAAAATTTGCACTGGGTTTGTGCCTTGCTTTGGCAACTCTGACGGGTGCGCATGCGGCCGGTGGCAACACCATTGCGTGGGACAAAGCGCCCGGTAAAACCAACGACTTGGGCTCTTTGCAAAATGGTGCTAAGTTGTTTGTGAACTATTGCTTGAACTGCCACTCTGCAGCCTTCATGCGTTACAACCGCTTGCAAGACATTGGTTTAACCAACCAACAGATCAAAGACAACCTCTTGTTTACCACCGACAAAGTGGGCGACACCATGAAGGCCAACATTGATCCTAAGCAAGCCAAAGACTGGTTTGGTGCGGTGCCACCCGATTTGACATTGGTCGCCCGTTCACGCTCAGGCCATGGTGGTACGGGTGCAGACTATCTGTACACCTACCTTCGCACTTACTATCGCGACGAAACCAAGCCCACCGGTTGGAACAACTTGGCTTTCCCTAATGTCGGTATGCCCAACCCACTGTGGGAACTTCAAGGCGAGCGCGAGCCCGTTTATGAAGAGCGCCAACAGCACGGTCACGCTGTCCAAGTTTTTACGGGTTGGAAAACCGTCAAGCCTGGCACCATGACGCCTTTGCAATACGACCAAGCCGTTGGTGATTTGGTCAACTACATGCAATGGATGGCCGAGCCTGCGCAAAATACCCGTGTTCGCATTGGCGTGTGGGTCTTGATTTTCTTGTCTATCTTTACTTTCATTGCCTGGCGCTTGAACGCCGCATACTGGAAAGATATCAAGTAAAAACTCGTGATTCGGGCGCATGCCCGAATTAATGGAGTGGGCAGGCCAGCCAACCCGGTGGCTTCCCACTCTTTTTGATTTTTAGGAGCCTTCACCATGATGGTGCTTTACTCAGGAACAACCTGCCCCTTTTCTCACCGTTGCCGCTTTGTGCTGTTTGAAAAAGGCATGGATTTTGAAATCCGCGATGTCGATTTGTACAACAAGCCCGAAGACATCAACGTCATGAATCCTTATGGCCAAGTGCCAATTTTGGTGGAACGCGATCTGATTTTGTACGAATCCAACATCATCAATGAATACATTGATGAGCGTTTCCCACATCCCCAACTCATGCCTGGCGACCCAGTTGACCGCGCACGTGTTCGTTTGTTCTTGCTCAATTTCGAGAAAGAATTGTTCACGCATGTGGCCACTTTGGAAAATCGCACACTCAAGGGCAATGACAAGGCTTTGGAAAAAGCCCGTTCACATATCCGTGATCGCTTGACCCAATTGGCACCTGTTTTCTTGAAAAACAAGTTCATGTTGGGCGACAACTTCTCGATGCTTGACGTGGCAATTGCGCCACTGCTGTGGCGTCTCGACTTCTATGGCATTGATCTCAGCAAGAATGCTGCGCCTTTGCTGAAGTATGCAGAGCGTATTTTCTCGCGCCCCGCCTACATTGAAGCACTCACACCTTCTGAGAAGGTCATGCGCAAGTAATTGCCCAACCCTTTGCAGCCAACATTCTCATGGTGATGAACGCACTGGAATCTCCCTCAACACGGCCCTACCTCATTCGGGCCATGTATGAGTGGTGCACCGATCATTCTTTCACGCCCTATGTGGCTGTCAAAGTGGACGGTTCTGTGCAAGTGCCCCGTGAGTTTGTTCAAGGCGGCGAGATTGTGCTCAATATCAGTTTTGATGCCACCAGCGCTTTGCAATTAGGCAATGAGTTCATCGAATTCAAAGCACGATTTGGCGGTAAGCCCCGTGACATCATGGTGCCCATCAACCGCGTGATGGCCATCTATGCCCGCGAAAATGGGCAAGGCATGTCCTTTCCTGTCTCCGATTCACCTTTGGGCCAAACGGTGGTGGGCATGGACAAACTGGCCAGTGTGCCTGCATCGACATCTTCTGCCGCTTCTTCTGTTTCTATTTCGGAAGACGACACACAGCCTGTTCCTCCAACGCCCACTCGCCCCACACTCACTCGCATCAAATAAGCTGCGTCAAAAAATGCGTGAGTTGCGAAAAAGCATCAAATATTGATTTAAAATTCAGCCCGTGCCGCTTTAGCTCAGTTGGTAGAGCACTCGCCTTGTAAGCGATAGGTCGTCAGTTCGAATCCGACAAGCGGCACCATTTTTTGATTCAGCTTTCTCGCAACAGACAGATGAATTCAAAGTCACAAAACCAGCCTGGAGGTTGGTTTTTTTTCGCCTGTGCTTTCTTGCCGAAGACTAGGTGTGTTCACTAGTTTTGCAAAATTTTGAGGCGAATTTTGTCCACGGTATGACCGTGGCTTTGCAGATGCGCTTGAAGCGCCGGCAACATTTGGCGCAATTTGGCTGCTGCCGCATTGGAGTTCACCAACAAGCACCATTCTGTGCCTTCAATGGGCCCCGCTTGAATGGCATTTCTGAGCGGTGCGGGAATGAGTGTGTGCAGGGTTTTCAGTCGAAGGCTGGACTCTCGCGTTAACTCGGTCAGGCGTGCCAAACTGGGCGACTCCTGCGCTGCTTCCATGAGTGTCACTGCTTGATTGATTTTTGCCATACCGTCATTATGCGAGAGCCCCGAAGGAATGGGGGAAATTGATCGAAAGGGGCGTCTGGCAGCAGTTAAAATGGCGCGTTAACCTGCGTGATTTGCGCAGGTACTTTTGAATCCACTTTAAGACAGGATTTTCGGGCAGGTTTTTGCTCTCTGGGCAAGCCCTGACTCGTCACACCATGGCGATCAATTTTCTGACCAAACTCTTCGGCAGTCGCAATGACCGCTTAATCAAGCAGTACCGCAAAACAGTGGTGCAAATCAATTCGCTTGAAGCCGAATACGAAGCGCTGAGCGACGAGCAACTGCGCGCAAAAACCGATGAATTTCGCCAACGCGTTGCCCAAGGCGAAACTTTAGACAAAATTTTGCCTGAAGCTTTTGCGGTGGTGCGCGAGGGCTCCAAGCGTGCCATGAAGATGCGTCACTTCGATGTGCAGATGCTGGGTGGTATTTCTCTACACAACGGCAAAATTTCTGAAATGCGCACCGGTGAGGGCAAGACTCTCACAGCCACATTGGCGGTCTACCTCAATGCCTTGGCCAACAAGGGTGTGCACGTGGTCACGGTCAACGACTATTTGGCCAGCCGCGATGCGCAGTGGATGGGCAAGCTCTACAACTTCTTGGGCATGAGTGTGGGCATCAACTTGCCACAACTGTCGCGTGAAGAAAAACAAGCCGCCTACAACGCCGACATTACCTACGGTACCAACAACGAATTTGGTTTTGACTACTTGCGCGACAACATGGTGTACGAAGCCAAGGACCGCGTACAGCGAGGCCTCAACTACGCCATCGTTGACGAAGTTGACTCTATCTTGATTGACGAGGCGCGCACACCGCTCATCATCAGTGGTCAAGCTGACGACCACACGGCGCAATATCTCGCCATGAACCAAGTGGTGCCCCTGTTGACACGTCAAGAGGGTGAAGCCGATCCACGCACAGGTGAGGGCATTACCAAGCCAGGTGACTTTACTATCGACGAAAAATCTAATCAGGTTTTCTTGACCGAACAAGGTCACGAAAACGCTGAACGCATTTTGGCCAGTGCAGGTCTTATTCCAGAAGGTGCCAGCCTTTACGATCCTGCCAACATTGCCCTGATGCATCACCTCACGGCCGCATTGCGCGCTCAGCACATTTACCACCGTGATCAACACTATGTGGTGCAAGACGGTGAGGTTGTCATTGTCGATGAGTTCACAGGGCGTCTCATGACGGGCCGTCGCTGGAGCGATGGTTTGCACCAAGCCGTAGAAGCCAAGGAAGGTGTGGCCATTCAGGCCGAAAACCAAACCATGGCGTCCATCACCTTCCAAAACTATTTCCGTTTGTACGGCAAGTTGGGCGGCATGACGGGCACCGCCGATACCGAAGCCTTCGAGTTCCAAGAAATTTATGGTTTGGAAACCGTGGTCATTCCGCCTAATCGCGTCAGCCGCCGCGAAGACCAGCTCGATCGCGTTTACAAATCAAGTCCTGAAAAATACAACGCAGCCATTGCCGACATTCGTGAATGTCATGAGCGCGGTCAGCCAGTGTTGGTGGGCACCACGTCCATTGAAAACTCAGAACTCATTTCTGAAATGCTGACCAAGGCCAAGTTGCCGCATCAAGTGCTCAACGCCAAGCAGCATGCGCGTGAAGCCGACATCGTGGCGCAAGCGGGCCGTCCCGGCATGATCACCATTGCAACCAACATGGCAGGACGCGGTACCGATATTGTGTTGGGTGGCAACATTGAAAAAGACATTCAAGCCGTTGAGGCCGATGAGAGTTTGAGCGAAGCAGCGCGACAAGAAAAAGTGGCTGCCTTGCGCACCGAATGGCTGACCGTGCACGAGCAGGTCAAGGCCTTGGGTGGCTTGCGCATCATTGCCACGGAGCGTCACGAATCGCGCCGCATCGACAACCAACTGCGCGGTCGTTCTGGCCGTCAAGGCGATCCTGGTTCATCACGTTTCTATTTGAGCCTTGACGATCCGCTCATGCGCATTTTTGCGGGCGACCGTGTGCGCGCCATCATGGATCGCCTCAAAATGCCAGAAGGTGAGGCCATTGAAGCTGGCATGGTCACGCGAAGCATTGAAAGCGCTCAGCGCAAAGTGGAAGCGCGCAATTTTGACATTCGCAAGCAATTGTTGGAGTACGACGATGTGTCCAACGATCAGCGCAAGGTCATTTATCAACAGCGCAACGACATTTTGGACGCCACCGAAATGGATGGCCAAATTCAAGCATTGCGCGAGGGCAGTTTTACCGATCTGGTTCGCCAATATGTACCAGAAGAATCCGTCGAAGAGCAGTGGAATTTGGCTGCGTTAGAGCGTATCCTCAAAGACGAGTGGCAAATTGAATTGCCATTGCGCGAGACGGTGGCCGCCGCCTCGGCCATCACAGACGAAGAAATTCTCGACATGGTTTTGACTGCGGCCAACGATGCCTTCAAAGTCAAGCTCGAAGCCGTGGGTGTTGAAAACTTTGTGCCGTTTGAGCGCGTCGTACTGCTGCAAAGCATCGACACGCATTGGCGCGAGCACCTCAGTGCTTTGGATTATTTGCGTCAAGGCATTCACTTGCGGGGTTATGCCCAAAAGCAGCCCAAGCAAGAATACAAACGTGAAGCCTTTGAGTTGTTTGGTCAATTGCTCGATTCGGTCAAAAACGAAGTGACGCGAGTTTTGATGAATGTCAAAATTGAATCGACACAGCAAATTGAAGAAGCCGCCCAAGTGTTGGAAGAGCGCGCTGAAAACATCAGCAATGTGACTTACACCGCTCCCGATGAGCAGGGGCAAGCGCAGCAAACGCAAGAGCCTTCAGCGCAATTCCAAAGTAGCTTGATGGCACCTGTGGGGCGCAACGAACCTTGCCCTTGCGGCAGTGGAAAAAAATACAAGTTCTGCCACGGCAAGTTGGCATAAGAGGTTTTTATGACGGTCAATCTTCAAGCGCCCAATCCCGCCAACATATTGCCCGTCCCTGGCGTGCGTTTAGGGATTACCGAAGCAGGTGTTCGAAAAGCGAGTCGCAAAGATTTAACCGTCATTTTGTTGGACGAAGGCGCTGCCGTTGCAGGCGTGTTCACCCAGAACAGATATTGCGCAGCCCCTGTGCAAGTGTGCAGATCGCATTTATCGAACATCCAAGCTGCCAATGCAGACACCCAAATTAGAGCCTTGGTCATCAACACAGGCAATGCCAATGCAGGAACGGGTGCCAAAGGCCTGGCCGATGCACGTGCCACAACCGAGGCCTTGGCTGCATTGCTCCAATTAAAGCCGCAACAAGTCTTGCCATTTTCGACAGGCGTCATCATGGAAAACTTGCCTGTCGATCGCATTGTGGCTGGCATGCCTGCGGCCATTGCCGATGCGCAAGCAGCGCACTGGGCCAAAGCCGCTGAAGGCATCATGACCACCGACACTGTGCCCAAAGCCTACAGTGCGCAAGTGGTGTTGTCAGGCCAAACCGTCACCATCACGGGCATCAGCAAAGGGGCCGGCATGATTCGCCCCAACATGGCTACCATGTTGGGTTTCTTGGCCACCGATGCCAACATCGATCAAGCGTTATTGCCAGCATTGGCCACTGACTTGGCCAACGCGTCTTTCAATCGCATCACCATCGATGGCGACACCTCCACCAACGACTCTTTCGTGGTGATGGCAACGCGCAAAGCCACTCACCCACTCATTAGCAATTGGGACTCGGCCGATGGCAAAGCTTTGCGCGCCGCCATGATGTCTGTGGCGCAACAATTGGCGCATGCCATTGTGCGTGACGGCGAAGGTGCTACCAAGTTCATCACCATTCGCGTCGATGGTGGCAAGACTTCTGAAGAATGTCGATTGGCCGCTTACGCCATTGCCCATTCGCCTTTGGTCAAGACAGCCTTCTTTGCCAGCGACCCCAACTTGGGTCGTATTTTGGCAGCCGTCGGCTATGCCGGCATTCACGACCTGGATCAAGATCTCATTGCCATGTATTTGGACGATGTGTGCGTGGTTCAAAACGGCGGTCGCAATCCTGCTTACCAAGAGTCCGATGGTCAACGTGTCATGAAGCAAAGTGAAATTACCATTCGCATTGATTTGGGCCGCGGTACCGCCACAGACACCGTTTGGACTTGTGACCTGAGCCATGACTATGTGTCCATCAACGCAGATTACCGTTCATGAGCCAGCAAATCGAAAAACTTCTAGAGCGTGCCGTGCTCATGTTGGAGCGCCTTGAGCGTGTTCTGCCCCAGCCCTTAAGTCAACCCGATTGGCAGGAAGCCATTGCCTGGCGTTATCGCAAACGGGCTTCGGGCCACGGTGTTTTGGAGGCTGTTCGACATGTGTCCGACATGGGTCTTCAAGATCTGCAAGAAATTGATGGTCAAAAAGAAAAGCTCAAACAAAACACTTTGCAATTTGTTCAGGGTTTGCCTGCCAACAATGTGTTGCTGACGGGTTCGCGCGGTACTGGAAAATCTTCTCTCATCAAGGCCTGCCTCAATGCCTATGCCTCACAAGGCTTGCGCCTCATTGAAGTCGACAAAGAAGACTTGACCGACTTGCCCGACATCGTGGATGTGGTGGCCGGTCGTCCCGAAAAATTCATCATCTTTTGCGATGACTTGAGCTTTGAAGATGGCGAAGGTGGCTACAAAGCCTTGAAGTCCATTCTGGATGGCTCTGTCGCAGCTTCAACACCCAATGTGTTGATTTATGCCACCAGCAATCGCCGCCATCTGCTACCAGAACACATGAAGGATAACTTGACCTACACGCATACCGAAGACGGTGAAGTGCATCCTGGTGAAGTCATTGAAGAAAAAATTTCATTGTCAGAACGATTTGGTTTGTGGATCAGTTTTTATCCATTCTCACAAGACGAATACCTGAGCATCGTGGCTCAGTGGTTGCGGTCTTTGGGTGCTAACGAGTCGGTCATTCAAGCTTCAGGTCCTGAGGCTTTAATTTGGTCCCTTGAGCGTGGATCGCGCAGTGGTCGTGTGGCCTACCAATTTGCACGCGACTATGTGGGCCGTATGGGACAAGGCGCAAGCACACAGCGTTCACTATGAGTGACAAATCCGCACCCTCCCTGTTGGTGGCCGACGCCCATCTGCAGCGTGAAGGTGGTCAAGATCGAAAAACAATTGATGTGGCAGTGGGCATCTTGATCAATGCGCAACATCAGTTTTTGCTGACCTCCAGACCTCCCGGCAAAGTTTATGAGGGCTACTGGGAATTTCCAGGTGGCAAACTTGAAGCCCACGAAACTGTGGCGCAAGCGCTGGCGCGTGAACTCGAAGAAGAACTGGGCTTGCAAATCGAAGAGGTTCAACTGTGGCGCCAACAGTTGGTGGACTATCCCCATGCCTTGGTCCGTTTGAATTTTTGCAAAGTCAGTCGTTGGCAGGGCACACTAGAAATGCGCGAGGGGCAAAACCATGCTTGGCAAAGCTTGCCCGTAGCAGTGGTGCCCGTTTTGCCAGGCACCGTTCCTGTCCTCACTTGGTTGGCTGAGGAGCAAGGATTTGTGGGACAAACCCATCAAAGCTCTCAGGCAAAAACTTAAGCATTGCGCTTAAAAAGCTTGGCAATTTATTGCAATTTTGGATCGCCAAAATTGTCTTGATCGGGGGGTGTTTCTTCCGGTACCCTGAAACTTTCATTGGCCCATGCGCCTAAATCAATGCCTTTGCAGCGTGCGCTGCAAAAAGGCCGGTATGCGTTTTGGGGGCTGTACAAGCTGGGGCCCGCGCAGGTGGGGCACTTCACTTGTTTGGGCTTGACCAAGGGCTCGCTCATCTCACGCTTTCTTGTCTCGCTTCACTTAGGCGCAGAGGGTCATTTCAAAAGGTGTGTCGTCTTTGCTGGCAATGAGTTTGCCATCGGCCTGTTGGTGCATGAGGCGAATGACCACCAGCAAACGGTTGCAACTGATCTCGGGTGTGAGGTTCAAGCTGTCGTCCATGCGCAAACGCAGCAACTGAAAGTTGCGACCTTGCGGTAAATTTTGTTGCAGCTGACCACCAGTGGCCATGACTTTTTGGGTACTTCCCGATTCACGCATCATTTTCAGCATGAGTTGTATGGCACTGGCCAAGGGGCCAAAGTGTTGTGACCATTCGTACAAATTGGCTTGTCTGGCTGCAGGCTCGTGATGTTGCCATGCATGATAAGCAGGCAAGTCAAATTCACAGGTGCCGCCGGGGATGGCAGTACGGCTTTTGATGCTGTTTAAAAAGTCGCTTTCACCCAAGGCGCTGCCCATCTTGCCCACCATGGTGTTGAGCGATTCAAAGCGTTGGTCCAATTGCTCAATGATCAAATCTAGGGCTTTTTCGGAGATAGAAGGATTGCCCCGATAGCTGTTGAGCATTTGTTTGTGGCGCTCAATGTCTTTGAGAATTTCTGATTTCAATTCGGAGCGCGACGCCACCTCCATAATTTCAAAAATGGTGGTGAGTGCGAAGTGGTGGTCGAGGGGATCCGAGCGCTGGCTGAGTTTGTTGAACCGCGCAAACAAATGCTGCAGGCGCAAATAGGTCCGAATGCGTTCGTTGAGGGGGTATTCGTAAAGTATCACGCTGTGTCTTTCAGTGGCAAGATCATAGCTCGAAGCGGGTCCACATTTCAGTCACTTTGGCTTGGAGTTGCGTCAAATCGATGCCCTCATTGAAAATGACCAGGTCGGCACAGGCCAAGCGTTGCTCTCGGGTAGCTTGTTGCGCCATGATGCGCTCAATCTCAAGCCGACTGAGTTGGCTTCGCGCCATAACCCTTTGAATTTGCGTTTCAGGCAGGCAGTCGACTACACAGATTTTGTCCAATTGGGGTCGCCAGCGCGCAAGGCCTTCCACCAACAAAGGCACGTCAAAAACCAAACAAGTTTTGCCAAGTTCGATGGCCTTTTGAGCCTGCTCTTGCAGCAGCAAACTGACCAAGGGATGGAGGATGCTTTCGAGTTGACGTTTGCTGTCGGGATTGGAAAAAACCAAGCTGCGCATGGCATCGCGGTCAAGCGCGCCTTCGGGCGTCATCATGGTTTCGCCAAATGTCGCCAGAATGGCGGGTATGGCCCGGCCACCCACTTGGGTGAGCGATCTGGAGATAGCGTCGGCGTCTAGGATGGCCGCACCAGCGTCGGCCAAAAAGCCTGCAACGGTGCTTTTGCCGCTGCCAATGCCACCTGTGAGGCCAAGTCGAAGAGGCTTGTGCGTCAACGGCTTAGGCTCCCAAGGAAATTCCTAAAAAGAAACATGCAAATCCAGATAGGGCTAAAAATGGACCAAAAGCGAAGTGTCCATTGTGACCCAGTTGCCCCCTGAATTTTTGGACAACCCCAAAAATCAGTCCAGAAATAGACGCCAACAAAATCAGGGGCAGCAAGCTCCAGACACCCACCCATGCGCCCAAACCTGCGAGAAGCTTGAGATCGCCTTGGCCCATACCCTCTTTGCCTGCCAATTTTTCGAATCCCCAACTGATCAGCCACAAAATGCCATAACCCAAAACTGCGCCGCCCAGAGATTGGACAAGAGGCGTGTGAGTTAAAGACAGCGCGCTACCAATAAGCCCCGTCCACAAAAGTGCTTGAGTGAGGATGTCTGGAAGCAAAAAAGTTTCGGCATCAATCCATGCCAAAGCAAGCAACGTGGCGCAGAAAAAACAGGCCATCAAGGCTTGCAATGTGAATCCAAATTGATGCAAACACATGACGAACAAACCCGCGGTGAGGACCTCAACGACAGGGTAACGCAGTGAAATGCTGTGAGCACAGTGACGGCATCGACCTTTAGAAATGACAAATGAAATGAGAGGGATGAGTTCATGCCAATGCAGGACATGATGGCAATGGGGGCAGTGTGAACGCGGGGACGCTAAATTGAAAACGGCCGTAGGCTTTTCCTCCGATTGAAGAATCATGACGGGAAGTCGATGAATCAGCACATTGACAAAGCTGCCCACAATGAGCCCCAAGACAGCAAACAAAATGAGAGGCTCTAAATTCAGTGAGGACATTAAAAAACCTGCCCTAAATTGAAGATAGGCAAATACAAGGCCACCAAAATGCCGCCGATGAGTGTGCCCAGCATGACCATGAGGATGGGCTCGAGCAATGTCGATAAATTTGAAAGGCCGTGGTTCACATCGGATTCCATGAGTTGGGCGGCGCGAAGCAGCATGTGGTCGAGTGATCCTGTTTCTTCGCCAATGGCACACATTTGAGCCAACATGGGGGAAAATAAACCCGATTTTGACATGGCCTTGTTCAAACTGTTACCTTCTTGAAGTTGTTTGGCCAAAATAGGCGTAAAGGTTTGGATGCTGGCGGATTGAGTGGCACCGCCTGCAGGATAGACCGCATCGGCCAAAGGCATTCCAGCCTCTAACAATGCAGACAAACTATAGGCCCACCGAACATTGACCGCAGCTTGGCTTAGCGGCCCTAATACAGGGAGGGCCCATACATGCTGCTCGCAAACTCTTTGAAGGCCTTGCGACTTGGCATGCCATTGCTGCAATATCAGGCCCAAAGCAAACAAAGCCAGGCAAATGAAGCCTGCCCATTGGGACATGAATTGGCTGATGCTGACCAAGCATTGGGTTGCCCACGGTAAATTGGCGCCCATGCTTTTGAAGACTTCTTCAAAAATAGGAATGACCCACAGCATGATGACGCTGATGACCACCAAGGAGACCAGCAAGATACTGCTTGGATAAATGATGGCATTTTTAAGTTTGGCCTTTAGGAGTGCTTGTGCTTCTAAGGTGTCGGCCAAGCGGCTTAGTGTGGTTTCTAAGATGCCCGCACTTTCGCCAGCGTGCAATAAATTGCAATAGAGCGGACTGAATACCTTGGGATGTTTTTGAAAAGCTTGGTGAAGCGATTGACCCGCCAGAACATCAGATCGAAGGCTTTGCAAGGTAGACCCAAAATTCTTTCGAGTTGTGCGTGAACCCACTGCGCTTTGACTGAGTAGTTCGAAAGCTTGCGACAAAGGAATGCCAGCACCCATGAGGGCAGACCATTGCCTTGTGAACACATTGAGTGTTTTGGGCGGAATGGCTTTTGAAGCGGCTTTGCGGACGGTTGGGTTGTTGCGCCTGGCCAATGCGCGGCGAAGTGCGATGTCTTTCGAGGACAGGGCAGGGGCGTTCATGAATTGGATGAATTGAAATTGAAGTGATCAATGCGTTGTGTACGCCAACACTTCTGAGATGGAAGTGATACCCAATGCGGCTTGCAACAAACCTGCATGCCTTAGCGACAAGACGCCTTCTTTTTCAGCTTGTGCAGTTAAGACGCTGCGACCGGCATCTTGCAAAATTAAATGTTGAAGGGTGGGCGTGATCGGCATCAATTGAAAAATACCAATGCGCCCCCAATAACCTTTGTGACACTCAGCGCAGCCCTGAGCCGAAAAAAATTTTGGTGTTTGAAGGGTGTCGACATAGGAGGGTTGCCAGCCTAAATTTTTGAGCAAACTATTTGAGACCAGGGCGGGCACTTTGCAATGGCGACACAAGCGTCGAACCAAGCGTTGTGCAGAAATGAGACTGATGCTGGAGGCTAAGTTGTAACTGGCCATGCCCATGTTGCGCAGTCTGACCAAGGCGCTGGGTGCGTCTTGTGTGTGCAGGGTCGACAAAACCAAATGACCTGTTTGAGACGCTTTGATGGCCATGTCTGCGGTTTCGTGATCGCGAATTTCGCCCACCATGAGTACATCGGGGTCTTGTCTTAAAAAGGCCCGAAGGGTGGTGGCAAAGTTAAGGCCAATTTTTTCTTTGACATTGACCTGATTGATGCCGGGCAATTGAATTTCAGAGGGGTCTTCTACCGAGGCAATGTTGATTTCAGGTTTGTTCAGCAGATGAAGGCAGGCGTACAAAGACAGCGATTTGCCTGAGCCAGTGGGTCCTGTGACCAAAATCATGCCATGAGGCTTTTCAAGCGACTCGCGCAATTGGCGCTGATCGGAAGCGGGATAGCCCAAGCGATCAAAGTTGAGTTTTTCGAGGTCGTTGGACAAGATGCGAACAACCAGTTTTTCACCAAACAATGTGGGTAAGGTGCTGATGCGAAGATGAAGTTTTTGCGCATTGTGAAGGCCAACGCTCATGCGGCCATCTTGCGGTAATCTTTTTTCGGCAATGTCTAAATGGGCCAGTACTTTGATGCGCGAAGCAATGTGTTCCCGAAATTCAAAAGGTGGCGGTGTAATTTCTTGAAGCACGCCATCGATGCGCAGCCGAACTCTGTAGAAATTCTCAAAGGGTTCAAAGTGAATGTCTGAAGCGCGTAACTGATGAGCGCTTTCAAAAGTTTGTTGCAAGTAATGAACTGCAGGTGCTTCTGAGTGAGCAGGCCGAAGGGCAGAAGAGAGTGAGTCCATCGTTGCGCCAAATGTTGGAAGAAAGGACTTCCATCATGAACTTGAAAGACGCAAATAAACTCACTCAAATTAAATGCAAGTACTTGTGAGTGTCATTCAAATTCAAGCGCCAATTTGACTTGGCACTGCCAGCTGGCCAGCAACAAAACAATTATTAAAGCAAGACTTTCAAGTATTGGCCCCGACAATGTTTCTGCATCTATTTGACTTAGAAATTGCATGAGAACTGTGGCTACGGCAACCATACAAACCAACCATGAAAGGGAAGTCCAAGTTTCTGAATTGAAGCGTCTGTGTTTTTGCGATGCAGCCACTTTGTTGAGAACCTGCGAAGTGAAGTGCGCGTCCTCTGGTAAGTTGCTCGCAATTTGTTTTTTAAACCAAACCTCAAATTCGTCTAATTGGGGATCATTCATTTTGATTCCTTCACATTAGAGGGTGACTGCCAAGCAGACAGAACATCACGCAACTTTTTCAAACCACGTTGTGAATGTGTTTTAACGGTGCCAAGCGGCATGTCTAAAAGTTTCGCAGTTTCATCCATGCTGAGATCGGCAAAATAGCAATGTGCAATGACCTCTCGCTCTGCCGCACTCAGAACTTGAAGCGATCGATCAATGTCAATGGCAAGCATGGCATGGTTTTCACTGCTGGCTATTGATGGTTCTTGTGCTTCATTCAGTAAGCCTTCGTCTGATTGCTCCCAAAATTCTGTAATGTGCGGTGTTCGACGCACATGATCGAGAAAGGTATTTCTGGCGATGCGCATCAACCACGTTTTAAAACTCGACTGAAATTTGAATTGAGTCAGTGATCGATGCGCTTTGATGAGCGACTCTTGCGCCAACTCGTCTGCAATGGCTTGAACACCCGTCAGACTGCGCAAATAAAGTCGCAGTCTCCCCTGATGACGTTGGATCAGTTGTTCAAAGGCGTCGCTGTCTGGCTGAAGAATAGCTCGGTGTATGAGCTTTTCATCTGTAGGCTCAATTGAGGCAGTCATGCATCAGTGTTGCAGACTGAATCAAGCTTCTTTTTTTCTTGATTCAACCCACCAGATGAGCAAAAAGCCGACGCCAATCATGAATGGGATCATGCCTACAGCCCAGAGCCAAGTGGGGCCGCCATCCATTTCTCTAAACAGGAACATGAGACCTAAGCCAATGGCGATATTGATGACCCCCGACCGAAGTTGTGAAGTGGGTGACCAAGTTTTAGCTTGCTGCTTTGAGTCATTGGCCACAGCATCAATTAACTCT
>JACCDZ011258934.1_pt1 | contig 16269 bp, 18 predicted proteins | sample 7449551 | NCBI WGS metagenome assembly JACCDZ01 (sample SAMN15323452, study PRJNA562643) | freshwater metagenome | isolation source: river surface water | place: USA:Blue River Watershed | collected 2017-08-18 | reverse complement strand
GGTGTTAAAATCGCTATTGCTGAATATGCAAAAGGAGTAAAAGTTGGAAATTGGTTTTTCTGGAATAATGAAGGACTTTCTGAAGTAGATTATTCAAAAGATGCTATTCTATCCATCAAAAAATGGAATAATGGTTCTGTAGCTTCTTTAAATTAAGTTAGTTAATTTTTTAAACAAAAAAACCTGTTAGAAATCCTAACAGGTTTTTTTTATTTTATTGAAGAAATTATTGTAATAAATTCACTCCATTTACTGTTGACCAAGTTCCAGCAGTTAAACTAGCACCAGTAGCTGAAGTACTAAGTGTATAATTGGCTGTTGGGAAATTTACTGTAATCGTTCCTACAGTTGCAAATTGAGATGTATTGTCATTAATTTTAACCGAAGTTAATTTGATTTTACCTTCATTTACTTGGGTATTAGCATTAGCATCTTGTATACGAACTGCTGTTGCTCCTGTTGTAGTGTAACCAGAAATCACAATGTTTGAAAAATGACCATTTCCGTGTTTTTTAAACTGAATTGCATCATATTCAGCTGCAGATGAACCACCCTCAGTTACTGTACCTGCTGCTCTTTTTAAAGTGATATTTGAAATTATTGGATAGTAAGCATTATTATTATTTGATGCTTCTATTTCCATTCCAAAATTTCCTGTTGTAACTTGATAAGCATACCAATTTGTATTTGTATCACCTTTCCAACCGTCTTGCCAGTCAAAAGAATCGTCAAAATTTCCGTAAGAAATTAAATTTTTAGCACTCACGGTTCCTCCATAAAATTCGTAACCATCATCAGCACCTTTATAAGAAACTAAATTCTCTAAAATGGTTCCAGAACCTACAGAATAAAATGAAAATCCATTCATTTCACTTGTTCCGTCTGTAATTTTTTTACCAGCATATTCCACTCTTACATAACGCAATGTCCCCCCGTTATGAGTTGCATTAGTACCACCATAAGTTAAGTTCAATCCATCTTCTGATGTTTTAGTAGTTACAGCACCTGCTCCATTTATTGGTGCATCTCCATACATGATGATTCCGCCCCAAGCTCCTGGTGTTGCTGAAGGTTCAGTTAAAACGATCGGTTGAGAAGCAGTGCCATTCATAATTAATTTCCCACCATTTTTAACAACAAGCGCATCTACTCCATTTGCTGCATTTGCAGTAATAGTTGATCCGGCGTCAAAAGTAACTGTAACCCCAGATTCAATAGTAACAATTCCGTTTAGTGTATAATTTCCGTAAGCAATAGTTCTATTAGAAGTGATAGAACCAGTTAATTCGCCAACTACTGGTGTTTGAGTTGTGTCTTCATCATCCGTAGTTGAACATCCTGTAAAAGTTAAAGCTAAAATTGATAAGCTAAAAATTAATTTTTTCATTGTTGAATTTGTTTATTTAAATTATTAAGACAAATGTATTTGACTTGTATTTTATTAATGTATCGTTACTGTTATATAATTGTTAGTTGTTGAATAATTAATCGTTTCCTGAATGTTTCTTAATTGTAAACTAAAAAAGAGCAGTTTTATCTGCTCTTTTTTGTTTAGAAAGAATATGTCAAGTTAGTTGAAAACCCAATTCCTCTTTGGTATGATTGAAGCAAGTAAGATGCTTCGTCAATAGAAATCTTATTGTTGGTTCCTAACTCTCTTTTGTAAATTGGATCTAGAATATTATCAACTGAGAATTTAAAATTCCATTTTTTATTGATAACACTACTCCATACTAAATCTAATTTATGGAAAGGTTTTTCATAGATGTGGTCGTATCCTGCAATTCCTACTGCAAAAATTCTTTCGCCGTATACGCTGTATACTAATGAAGCTGTATTTTTCCAACTATCCCCTGAATTAAACTCATATTTAATATCTGAGTTTACTAACCAATCAGATGCTCCTTGTAATTTTCTCTTTTCAAAAGTATCAAAATATCCACTTCTATTTTTGTTTACAGTTGCTTCTGTAAACATTAATGATGTATTAAATCCAAATGAGAATCCTTTTAAGTTATCATTAATACGAGATAATTGAACTAAAAATTCAAATTCAGCTCCAAACAATTGTGCGCTTTTATTGTTAAAATATGTTATTGTTTGTCCACTACCTGTAGCACTTGATTGTACTGTTCTTTCAATTGGATTGTCAATATATTTTGCGAATACCGTAGCAGCAAATAATTCTTTGCTAGTTGGGAAAATTTCAAATTTTAAATCAGCATTATAATTTTCGCTATTGATTAGGTCTGAATTACCTCTTTCAGTTGTTCCGTCAGCATTGATTAAGTTGATGTCAAGACTTTCAAAAAGAACTGGTTTAGTATAGGTTTTAGAAGCTGTAAAACGAATATTGCTTTTTTCTGAAGCAACATATTTAACATTTAAAGAGGGTAAAATATATAATTTCTCAACAGTTTTTTTTCTGTAAGGACTTGAAATTGGATCAGAAATTGTTCTGAATTTATATTCACGAATTGTATTTTCTGCTCTAAGACCAGTACTTACCTCTAATTTTTCATTCAGGTTTAATAATAAATTAGTGTAAATTCCATCAGCTCTTTGAAAAACTTTTGTTTTGTATTCACTAGATGATTCTTCTTGGAAATACATTTTATTATTAGTTACATCATTTTGAATAGTTGATTCTACTTCATTAATGTTTACAATAGTTGGAATTGAAGCCCCATTTGGTTTACCAAAAGCAAATCTAAATTTAGAAATCATATACTCGGCAAATCCATTGTATCCAATAGACAATTTATTTTGTTTGTCTTCGTTCTTACCAAATTTAAGGTTGTATTCTAATTTACCAGAGAAATGGAAGTTGTTATCAATGTTGAAAAATTGACGAATTAAGTTGTTACCACCATATTGTGTTTCAACTTGAGTTTCATTAATTTTTCTTCCAGTAACAAATTTTCTATCAGGTTGATTGTAATTAGTTCTAGTATACGAAATACCCCCGTTAACAGAATGTTTGTCATCAGCAGTAATTTTATAATTTCCAAACAATTGATTTGTGAAATACTGTGATTCTTCATACTGGTTCAATCTAATAAATTCATTTGGATTTTGAATTGCAGTTCTAGTGTAACCCAACTGGTCTTGTATGCTATTTTCTGTTGATTTCAAATACAAACTATTGGTAAATACATTTAGGCGATTTGATTTATATTGTAATCCGAATAATACAGAAGATTGAGTCGAAAATTTGTATTGGACTCTGTTTAAATTATTATCATAAATTCCCTGTCCTTGAGAAAAAGTTCTATCAACACCTTCTCTAATTTGGTATTTATTATCAAAATTAGTTGCAAAATTATAGTATAATTTATTATCACCAATTTCAAATTTATCAGTGTGACTTACCCCAAAACTAGTATTTAATGGGGCTTGTTTTTTGGTTACATTCCAAGTAGATTGATAATCATTACTTATTCTAGCTGATGGTTTGGTACCATAAGCTGAAGGCATTGTTCTTTCTTGACCTCCAAAACCAAAGAAACTTTTTGAATTAGTTGCATCACTTGAAATTAGAAAATCACTCAAGTTATTGTTAGTAGTAAAACCAGTTCCAAATGAAATTTTAGTTTGGCTTTCAGTTGGTTGTGAAGTTGTTACGTCAATTGTTGCTCCAGCAAAGTCACCATATAAATTTGCATTAAATGTTTTGTATACATCCATAAAACCTACTACATCTGTTGGAAACTGATCTAGAGGAATAATCTTTTTAAATGGGCTGTTAGAAGGCACAGCCAAATTATTTAAAAGTAAATTGTTATAACGATCTTCTAAACCTCTAATAAATAATCCTTTTGACTCTACTTTAGAAATCCCAGTAATTTTAGTTAAACCTTCTTCAACGTCACTGATACCTTTTGCAGAAAGTTCTTGAGCTCCAATACTTTGTTTTATTGCCGCAGCATTTTTTTGATCTAAAAGCAAAGCAGTTGCTTTTTCTCTACTGGCTTTAGCTTTAATCACTACATCTTTTAAAGTGTAATTGCCAGATCCTAAAGTTTTATTGATAACAAGAGTTTCGTTAGCTTTAATTGAAATAGGCATTTCAATATTTTCGTATCCTACAAATCTAAATTGAATAGTATAATTTCCTGCAGCAAGTGTAATACTGTATTTTCCATCGATGTCTGTGTTTACACCGATTGTTGTTCCTTTAATAAGGACATTCGCAAAAGGAAGAGGTTGATTGTTTGATTCTTTATCTAAAAGAGTACCTGAAACTGTACCTTTGTTTTGTGCGAATCCTAATGCACAAATGAATAATGTAATTAATACAAATTTTAATTTCATTTTAATAGTTTTAATTTTTTTGCAAATTAACCGCAGCAATGTTGTTTCGAGGTTATCACTTTGTTATTTTTTTAATAACTTAATATTACCAAATTGTTACTAGATTAAATTTAGGTTAACTGGATTTTCTGTGTGTAAATTATCTATATATTTACAACTTGTTAATCTAAATAAGTATAACTTAGATTCAAATAAAAGAAACTATGGCAAAGAATAAAGCTAAAATCCTGTTGGTCGATGATGAACCAGATATTTTAGAAATTGTAGGATATAATTTATCTCAAGAAGGATATCAGATTTGTACCGCATCTAATGGAAAAGAAGCTCTTGCAAAAGCTAAATCGGAGTTGCCAGACTTAATTATCATGGATGTCATGATGCCCGAAATGGATGGTATTGAGGCTTGCGAAATCATTAGAAAACTCCCTGAACTTCCGAATGTAATTATCACCTTTCTTACTGCTCGTAATGAAGATTATACTCAAGTAGCAGGCTTCGATGCAGGCGCTGATGATTACATTAGCAAACCTATCAAGCCAAAATTATTGGTTAGTAAAGTAAATGCTTTGTTGAGACGTTTTAATGATCAACAAAAAAATGTAGGAACTTTAACTGTTGGCGGGATCGAAATTAATCGCGAAGAGTACAATATAATTAAAGATGGTGTGGAAATTTCCTTACCACGAAAGGAATTTGAATTGTTTTATTTATTGGCGTCTAAACCAGGAAAGGTGTTTAAAAGAGAAGAAATTTTAGATAAAATTTGGGGGAATGATGTAATTGTAGGAGGAAGAACAATCGACGTTCATATCCGAAAACTAAGAGAAAAGATTGGAGATGATTATTTTAAAACCATTAAAGGAGTTGGTTATAAATTAGAAGTGTAATCACTTTTTAAAAAATAGTAGTACATTAGACAACGCATTTTTTTTGCGTTGTTTTTTTATTTAAAAAAGTTATGGCCGTTAAAAAAAGTTTTAAGAAGAATTATCAATTTGCCCTTAAGTCATCTTCCTTAATAAGTTTGTTCACAACACTTTTGGGAATGATTTTAATGCGATTTACTTTGCAGCAAGATAAAAATGCAGTCCTGTTTTATGGTTTGATCTATTTTACTGTTGTATTTGTTTTTTCTTTTTTGGTTTTGCAATACCGAATAGAACGTTTTATTTACAGAAGGATTAAACAAATTTATGATGACGTTGCCTTATTAGAATCATCCACCTTGGGTAGTCAACCTATTGCAACTGATATGGAAACACTTTCAAGAAAAGTAAGAAAGTTTGCTTCAGATAAAAAATTGGAAATTGAAATGCTACAAGTTCGTGAGCAATACCGTAGAGAATTTTTAGGAAATGTTTCTCACGAATTAAAAACACCATTGTTTACGGTTCAGGGGTATTTGTCAACATTAAATGATGGAGCTTTTGAAGATCAGACCATCCTCAAAAAATATTTAGATCGTGCTGAAAAAGGAGTCGAACGATTAATTTATATCGTTGAAGATTTGGATATGATTAGCAAATTAGAATCGGGTGAGTTGAATTTGGAAATTTCAGAATTTGACATTGTTAATTTGATTCAAAGTGTGGCAGACATGTTAGAAATGAAAGCCAACAAAAAGAACATCACACTTGTATTAGAACACAATAATAAACCGATGTGGGTAGCTGCTGACAAAGACAAACTGCAACAAGTTATCATCAATTTAATTGTAAACTCAATTAAATACGGTAGAGAAGGTGGTGAAACCGAAATTTCTGTAACTGGATTTACTAGTAAAAAATTATTAGTACGAATTACAGATAATGGCGAAGGAATAGAGTCTCATAATATTCCAAGACTTTTCGAACGATTTTATCGTGTTAATAAAAGTGGTTCTCGTGCAGAAGGAGGTTCTGGTTTAGGATTGTCTATTGTTAAACATATTGTAGAAGCCCACAAACAAAAAATTTATGTTGAAAGTGAATACGGTGTTGGTTCTGAATTTTCATTTACTATAGACCGAGCTACAAAAAAAGGTAGAGTTTAAAAAGGTTCATAACACCCACTGATTAGTGTTAATTTTTGTTTAATTTATATTGTTACTACAAGATTAATTCTATTTTTGTTGCAATGAAGAAAACAGCCAGTATATTACTTTTCTTATTTGTTTTATTTCTGATAACACCTGCAGTTGTAAGTGCTATCGAAAATGACGCAGATATTTCTGTTGTCTCTAGTTTTTCTGAAGAAGAACAAGTTCTTAAAGATATAAAGCTTGCTTTGTATTACAATCAGGTCTTTAAAAGTGTTCATTCGTCAAATGTAGTATCTAAAACTATATTGAGTGAAAACACTTTGAAACATGATGATGTTGCTCTTGGAATTTTTATTCCGCCACCCGAACTAATTTAGTACATTCTTCGTTTTAAAATAACCTTATTTTAAGATATATTCTTCACATTTCATAATGATTTGTGACAATTCATGTATAATTTTAGTTCAATATCAATGACAAAAAAAATCAATCTTTTTGCTAACTTTAAATCAGATTTCGCATCTGGTTTAGTCGTTTTTTTGGTGGCGCTACCTTTGTGTTTAGGAATTGCAATGGCTTCTGGAGCCCCCTTGTTTTCAGGGATTATCTCTGGAGTAATCGGTGGAATTGTAGTAGGGTATTTAAGCCAATCCCATATTAGTGTTTCTGGTCCTGCTGCAGGATTAACTGCAATTGTGTTAACTGCAATTACAGATTTAGGAGCTTTTGATGTGTTTCTAACCGCAGTTTTTATAGCAGGATTAATTCAGTTAGCTCTCGGTTTTGTCAAAGCGGGGAGTATCTCAAATTATTTTCCTACTAATGTAATTGAAGGAATGTTAGCGGGTATTGGAATCATTATAATTATGAAACAATTACCTCATGCAATTGGGTTTGATGCTGATTTTGAAGGAGATCAATCTTTTTTACAATCGGACGGAAGTAATACATTTTCATCTTTATTTCATGTGTTGAATTATGTTCAGTTGGGATCAATTGTAGTGTCAGTAATTTCACTAGGAATTTTAATTGCTTGGGATAAAATTTCATTTCTGAAAAAATTAAAACTTATTCCTGGAGCGTTAGTAGCAGTTGTTACCGGAATTATATTGAATGAACTATTTATTAGCTCAGGTAGTTCTTTAGTTATTGCTAAAGAGCATTTGGTTTCGTTACCCGTACCTTCTTCTATCGATGAATTCAAACAAATCATAGTCGTGCCAAATTTTGCAGGATTTTTGAATCCAGCAGTTTGGGTTGTAGGTTTAACCATCGCAATTGTTGCATCGATAGAAACTTTGTTATGTATTGAAGCGGCTGACCGAATGGATGTTCAAAAAAGATACACCAATACTAACGTAGAATTGAAAGCCCAAGGAATTGGAAATATTGTAAGTGCGCTATTAGGAGGGCTGCCAATGACTTCTGTGGTAGTACGTTCCTCTGCGAATAATAGTGCAGGAGCAAAATCAAAAATGTCAGCCATTATTCATGGTGTTCTATTGTTGATTAGTGTATTGACAATTCCTTTTTTATTGAATAAAATCCCATTGGCCACACTTGCAGCTGTATTGCTTTTGGTGGGTTATAAATTAGCAAAACCAGCAACATTTGTTCATTTTTGGCACAAAGGGAAATACCAATTTATTCCGTTTATTGCCACTTTAATCGCAGTAGTTTTTACTGATTTGCTAAAAGGTGTTGCACTGGGAATGATTATTAGTGTGGTATTTATACTGAAAGGCAATTTGAAAAGAGCCTATTTGTTTAGAAAAGAAGAATATGCCGACGGGGATGTAATACATATTGATTTAGCTCAAGAAGTTTCGTTTTTGAATAAAGCAGCTATAAAACAAACATTAAATTCAATTCCTGGAAATTCTAAGGTAATTATTGATGCCAAAGACACAATTTATATTGCGCATGATATTTTAGATTTGATTCATGAATTTAAATCAATTAGAGCAAAAGAGGAGCATATTAAAGTAAAGTTGAAAGGGTTTAAAAAAGAATATCAATTAGAAAACAGTGATGATAATCATGTTACTATTGTACATGAGTATGATGCATTAAAAAGAGTAATGGTAGAAAAAGAAGTCAAACATTTCGATGTAAAATAAGTCCAACAATTGAAATAAGTTTAATACCTTTAAATTAAAATTGAAATGAAAGAATTCTATAAAAAAATATTAGACAATAATAAAAAGTGGGTAGAAGAATCTTTAGAATTAGATCCTAATTATTTTGAAGATTTAGCCAAAGGTCAAACACCACCTTTATTATGGATAGGTTGTTCAGATAGTAGAGTGCCTGCTAATGAAATCATTGGTGCTAAACCGGGAGAAGTTTTTGTTCATAGAAACATTGCAAATATGGTGATTCACTCTGACATGAATATGTTGAGCGTTTTGGATTATGCAGTTAATGTACTTAAAGTGAAACACGTATTGGTTTGCGGTCATTACGGTTGCGGCGGTGTTAAAGCGGCAATGAGTAATGATTCAATAGGAATAATTGATAACTGGATTCGCCATATCAAAGACGTTTATCGTTTGCATAATCATTATCTAGATTCTATATTAAATGAAACGGAACGATTTAACAAGTTTGTTGAATTGAATGTGAAAGAGCAAGTTTTTGATTTAGCAAAAACATCTATCGTTCAATCGGCCTGGAAAAAAGGACAAGATTTAACTTTGCACGGTTGGGTATATGGATTGAACTCAGGATTTGTTACCGATCTAGATGTAAATATTAGTTCAGATAAGGATTTAGACGATGTGTATCAGTTAAAATTTTAAATTTAAATGAGAAAGGTTTTTGTAATTCTAGCTGTGTTAATGGCTGTTTCAATTACGGCTCAAACACATGAAATGGTAAAGCATAATGGAGAAAAAATAAAAATAAACTATATCAAAACAGATCATAATTTAATTTGCTTTTCCTTTCCAAATGCTTCGGAAGAAGTTAAGATTAGTTCATACGCAGTACAAACACTTAAGGAGCAATCTACAGGGAGTATACAAGTTATTTCCTCGAAAATGGACAATCTTAAAGATGTTGTTTTCTTAAAAAAGAATGAGGTAATTGGCCTCAAAAAAGTCGCGCATATTTCTGTCTTTCTTGGAAGACCTAAGGGAATCGCTTTTAACGATTTGATTGCTTTGAAAAAAAAGCGATTGCGAGAAAAAGCAAATCAAAAAGGTGCGGCGTTTGTAGTTATTACTTCTGAGACTTTTGATACAATTCAAGCCGATTTGTACTCGTACTAATTTTTAATTAAAAAAGCACCTTTTTAAAGGTGCTTTTTTAATTGTCAAAATAACATTGGTTATTCTTTAGTTACAACTTGCATCGTTTCTCTACTGATTTGTTTCAATAAAACAGTTTTGTCATTTTCAACTGTTTTTGCTGCTGCATCATCAAAATGGCGAATGGTATATAGCGTTACGTTTTCTTCAAAATCAACCTTGAATTTTTTTGAAAGTACCGCATTCAAATTATTGAATTCGCCAAATTTATCTTCAACGCAAACTGAAAAACTAATCGCTGAATTTTGGATTAAGTTAACTTTAATTTTATAGTCGTGAAATAAACCGAAAATTTCACTGATATTTTCTTCCATTATAAATGAAAAATCTATGGAGGAAAGCGAAATTAAAAGTTGGTTTCTTTTCACTATAAAACAAGGTAATTGAGGTTCTAAATCGACTCCTTTAGAAACACTTGTTCCTTTTAATAGTGGATTGATAAAAGATTTTACATACAATGGAATTTCTTTCTTTTGTAGCGGCTGTAATGTTTTTGGGTGAATTACAGAAGCGCCATAGAAAGCCAATTCAATAGCTTCTCTATACGAAATCTGATTCAACAAACTCGCATTTTCAAAATAACGTGGATCCGCATTCATTACTCCAGGAACATCTTTCCAAATCGTTACACTTTCGGCATTTAAGCAATAGGCAAAAATAGCAGCAGTATAATCAGAGCCTTCTCTTCCTAATGTAGTGGTAAAATTATTACTGTCTGATCCCAAGAACCCTTGTGTAATATTTAAGATTTTAGGAGCGATATTTTTAGCAATATTTTTTTGTGTTAATTCCCAATCTACTTCAGCATCTCTATAATTGGCATCTGTTTTAATGAAATTTCTAACGTCAAGCCACTGGGTTTTAATTCCCATAAAATTCATAAAATGACTTAGAATTGTAGTTGAAATTAATTCACCATAACTCACAATTTGATCGTAAACAAAATTGTAATTTGGGGATTTATTATGTGCTAAAAAGTATTCCAAATCTGTAAATTGCTCATTTACTGATGCAAACACAGAATGAGTATCATCTTCAAACAAGTCCAATAAGATTTGATTGTGGTATTTCTTAATTTCTTGAACAGATGAGTTAAGTTCGGGAGAGTTATCAAAATAATTTTTGATTACTACTTCCAATGCATTAGTAGTTTTGCCCATTGCAGACACTACTAATAAAACATCTTCATAACCTGCTTTTTGTAAAACGTCATATACGTTTTTGATTCCATCGGCATCTTTTACAGAGGCGCCACCAAATTTGAATATTTTCATAATTATGTATAACTGCTATAATTTTATTTTAATTTGTTTTCAAGAAAATAGTTAATGCCTTCTTCATCCATTTGCGCCACTCTCCAATCATCAAAAACTTTAGCCCCTGAATTTCTATAGAATTCAACTGCTGGCGTATTCCAATCCAGAACAGCCCATTCAATTCGTCTTACATTGTCTTTTTTTCCTTGTTTTATCACTTCAGAATATAAAGCATATCCTAATCCTGTACCTCGCATATTTTGTTTAACTACCAAATCTTCGAGATGGATAGTTTTTCCTTTCCAAGTAGAATAGCGGTAATAATACAATGCGATCCCAACGATTGAACCCTCAACTTCGGCAACAAAAACATGAAACAATGGATTTGTCCCAAAACCATCTCGAATTAAATCATCCACTGTGATAACAACTGCATCTGGTTCTTTTTCGAAAATAGCCAATTCTTGAATTAGAGCTAATACTCCTTTCATGTCTTCTGGATTTCCTTTTCTGATATTCATAAATTGATTGTGTTACAGATTCAAAAGCTAAAAATAATGATTTATTAATTGAATTTTTACAATATGGTTGGCAAATATACTAGGATACTAGATTTACAATACAATAGTATTATCATTTTCACAAAATTGAATTCATTTGTGAGTTTCAATTTAGGTTTACGAAAAATAAAAGCCCCTATATAGGGGCTTTTGAAATAAGAAAAGGGTTTAATATTATTTATACATGTTTTTCATTTCATAAACAAAAGTATCTAAATCCACTTTTTTATCTATTAGTGATAACGCTTTGTGAACGATATAACCAACATTACTTGGAGTAAATCCTAGCGCAATTCCTAATTTTTCTAATAATTTTTCTTGGTTGTCACCTAAGTGATGATCAATGTGAACCATTCTTCCTAAATCATATAATCGCTCCAAGCGATCCGAATACAAATAAGGTGGATTTATAGGGTAAAGGGAAGGGTTCTCTAAAATCTCTTCATACTCCGAAGCTGTAATTTCTAAACTGGTAGCTAATTTGTCTAAAAAAGCTTTTTCTTCTGTTGAAGATTTTCCATCGGCAAGAGCCACACGAACAATAGCTGAGAAATGCCCTTTATTTCTTGTTTTAAATTCGCTATCAAATAAATCTGAAAATGACATAATAATTGGGTTTTTAATTAGTATAAAGATACAAATTTTTTCAAAAAATGGCTAAATTCATTCAAATTTTCAGCACTAATTTTTTGTTAAAAAAAGGATTTGATGGCTCTGTAATTTTCCTTTTCAAAATTAATCGTAAGTTTACGTCCCATAATCGTTTTAATTTAGAATCAATGTCAGAGTTTTGGGTTTATTTTCAAATAGGACTTCACCATGTATTAGATATTCATGCTTACGATCATGTATTATTTTTGATGGCCTTAGTTATTCCGTTTACATTTAAAGACTGGAAAAGAATACTACTATCAGTAACTCTTTTTACTTTAGGGCATACAACAGCTCTACTTTTATCAGTGTATGAAATAATGGTAATTAAAGCTAATGTTGTTGAGTTTTTGATTCCAATAACGATTTTGGCTACTGCCTTATTTAACTTATCTACAGTTGGAAAGTCGACTAAAAAAGAAAAGCTGAATTTAATTTTCTTTATCACCTTATTTTTCGGGATTGTTCATGGGTTGGGTTTTTCCAATTATTTCAAAACGCTATTAGGAGGAACGTCAAATTCTAAATTAGTTCCTTTATTAGAGTTTGCTTTAGGGATTGAAGGTGCTCAAATTGCTGTAGTTTTTGTAGTTTTGATGATAGCTTATATCGTGCAAACTTTCTTTAAGTTTTCTAAAAGGGATTGGGTTTTGGTAGGTTCTTCTTTTATAATAGGAGTAGTTGTACCGATGATTATTGAAAATGAAATTTGGAATCAATAGTAAAATGGAAGAAAAAAAATTAAATAAGTACGACAAAGCGTATTTGCGAATTGCAAAAGAGTGGAGTTCGTTATCCTATTGTAAGCGAAAACAAGTAGGTGCAATTATTGTTAAAGACCGAATGATTATTTCAGACGGATATAATGGAACGCCTTCTGGTTTTGAAAATTGCTGCGAAGACGAAGAAGGATTAACGCGTTGGGATGTATTGCATGCCGAAGCTAATGCCATTTTAAAAGTAGCACGATCAACACAATCATGTGAAGGAGCTACCTTATATATTACACTTTCGCCTTGTAAAGAATGTAGTAAATTAATTCATCAATCGGGAATTAAAAGAGTGGTTTACCAGAACGGATACCGTGATGATTCCGGTCTTCAATTTTTAATCAAAGCGGGAATTGATGTACAACATATAGCTGTTTTAGAGGAAGAGTAGCTCTTTATTTTTTGATGCTATCGTGAACTTGGGTTGGTAAACCATTGTTCCATAAACTAAGTAAATCAGTAGCTACTGCGGCGCCACTTCCTGCAGCAATAGTAAGTTGACTTCTACAGCCTGCTAATGTTCCAATAACATAAATACCATCAATCACTTTATGGTCTGTATTTTTAAGTTGAATGCGGTGTTTTTCGGCTAATGCTTTTTGATGTGGTTCAACAAACTGCATAAGACCATCAATAGCAAAGGTGTTGGCAGAGCCAATTCCAATGATAATATTTTTTGTAGAATAGGTATTTTTATTTGTGGTTATTCTAAACTCAGGAAATTCCCCTTCAATTTTCACTACTTTTTCATCTGGTATTTGAATAATATGAGAGTAGAGTTTTGAAAGATGGGCTTTACTTTCTGATAAAAGTTCTGAACCTAATTTGCCAGGAGTAATTCCATAGGCATTATTAAAAACTGCTTCTTGTAATGCTGAAGATTTTTGATGGGTGAAAATTCCAATTTTTTTTCGGCTGCGAAGGGTTTGTTTTTAGCCGAACCTAAAACTAGTGCACAGGACATTCCTGAAACACCACCACCCACAATTAATACGTCAAATGTATTATTCATTCATTCTTTTTTCAATTTCTTTCGACATTCTGAAAATCAAAAGAATTAAAACAGCACAGAATGAAGCAGCAATCCCAATTAAGGCGTACATACTTTCTCCCTGAAATAGATGACTAAAATCAAGACGAGTAACATTGAAGATGATTAAAGCAGTTGCTAAAAAAATCAAAATAGTAGTAAAAATTTTCATAAGGTGGTTATTTTTTAAATACCGACGAGGTGATTGTCGTGGTATTTAATTAAATAGGGTATAAATTTATAAAAATTTCTTTTAGACAAACAAACCTTTAACATTAGCGGCAAATAATTTAACAGCTATAGCCAAAAGTACGACTCCAAATGCTTTACGGATAACCCCTAAACCATTTTTACCAAGCATCTTTTCTAACCTAGAAGATAATTTCAAAACGATATAGACTAATATCAAATTCAATATTATCGCAATCAAAATATTGATGGTATGAAATTCAGAACGTAAAGAAAGTAAGGTTGTCATGGTTCCAGCACCGGCAATTAACGGAAATGCGATGGGAACAATAGAAGCCGAACTCGACTCTTCATCTCTATATATTCGAATCCCTAAAATCATTTCTAAAGCTATAAAAAACAGAACGAAAGAACCCGCTACAGCAAAGGAATGCACGTCAATACCAATTATTTTCAAAAACTCTTCTCCAATAAATAAAAAGACAATCATTATGATTCCGGCAACTATAGAAGCCTTTTCTGATTCAATATGGCCGTGTTTGGTTCGCAAATCTACAATAATTGGAATGCTACCTACGATATCAATCACAGCAAACAAGACCATTCCTACGGTAAGAATTTCTCTAAAGTCAATTTCAAACATATTCTTTTTTGTTGCAAAGTTACGCTTTTAAGAAAAGTAATTGATAGTGTTATATTATTTTAAAGATAAGAGAACCCCCAAGTTTTTATAATCCCTGGGTTTGATTACATTTGCACTTTATTATTCAATACATGTATCCAATGTTTCAATTAGGAAAAACCATCGTTTCAGAAGAAATACTCGAAAGAGATTTTGTTTGTAATTTATCAGCTTGTAAAGGAAATTGCTGTATCGATGGCGATGCGGGGGCTCCATTGAGCGCAGAAGAAACAAAAATCATGGAAGAGATATATCCTAAAGTAAAACCCTATCTACGTCCTGAAGGAATTGCAGCTATTGAAGCGCAAGGAACTTGGGTCAAAGGAGAAGATGGTGATTTTGAAACAACCTTAATTGAAGGAAAAGATTGTGCCTATGTTATTTTTGATGGTGCAACTGCATTATGTGGAATTGAGCAAGCCTACAACGAAGGAATTGTAGATTGGAAAAAACCAGTTTCTTGTCATTTATATCCTATTCGAGTAAAAGATTTTAGCGAATTTACGGCTGTAAATTATGACAAATGGGATATTTGTGATGATGCCTGTACTTTAGGTAAAGAATTGCAAGTTCCAGTCTATAAATTTGTCAAAGAAGCATTAGTTAGACGGTTTGGAGAAGATTGGTATTTGGAGCTTGAAAAAGTAGCTTTGGATCTAAAAAAATAATTCCATCTCAGCACGAGATTTTTCTCTTTCTTTATTTTTAGAAATCCTATATTTTACGGGCTTATGTTGTTTTTTGGGTTTTCAAAACACTGATTTTTAGCAAATTATGTTTTGGGTTAAAATTCCTATATTTTTTAGTTTTGTTAAAAACTAGAGCTGATTGTGAATAAGTTTGACTTTTAATAACCGCAATATTTCACAATCTTTGTAATCCCCAAACAATCCAAAATCTTACGTATTTTCAACCAAAAAAAACAAACAACTTACTATGTCTGCAATTGAACCAATTTTACAAGAAAACAAAGATCGTTTTGTGATTTTTCCAATCAAACACCAAGATATTTGGGAATGGTATAAAAAACAAGAAGCGTGTATTTGGACCGCTGAAGAAATTGATTTACATACCGATTTAAATGATTGGAATAACAAGTTGAATGCAGATGAAAAATATTTCATCAAACACATTTTGGCATTTTTTGCCGCTTCTGACGGAATTGTAAACGAGAACTTAGCTGAAAATTTTGTTAGTGAAGTACAATATCCAGAAGCTAAATTTTTCTACGGTTTCCAAATTATGATGGAAAACATTCATAGCGAAACCTATTCCCTATTGATTGATACGTACGTAAAAGACGAAGCTGAAAAACACGAATTGTTTCATGCAATCGAAACTTTCCCAGCAATTAAAGAAAAAGCAGAATGGGCTTTGAAATGGATTAGCTCTGATTCTTTTGCTGAGCGATTGATTGCTTTTGCAGCTGTAGAAGGAATTTTCTTCTCAGGTTCTTTCTGTTCTATTTACTGGTTGAAAAAACGTG
>JACCDZ010526395.1_pt1 | contig 16276 bp, 15 predicted proteins | sample 7449551 | NCBI WGS metagenome assembly JACCDZ01 (sample SAMN15323452, study PRJNA562643) | freshwater metagenome | isolation source: river surface water | place: USA:Blue River Watershed | collected 2017-08-18 | reverse complement strand
GCCATCACCAAATGGAACGATGCCAAGCTGACCGCTTTGAACCCCGGCAAGAAATTGCCCGACCAGGCGATCACGGTGGTGCACCGCGCAGACGGTTCGGGCACAACTTTCAACTTCACCGATTACCTGAGCGCTGTCAGCAAGGACTGGGCCGACAAGGTGGGCAAGGGTGCCGCAGTCAAATGGCCTGCTGACTCTTCTGTCGGTGGCAAAGGCAACGAAGGCGTGGCCGCCAACGTGAACCGCGTAAAGGGTGCTGTGGGTTATGTGGAATACGCCTACGTCAAGAAAAACAACATGACTTTCCTGCAGTTGCAAAACGCCGCCGGTAAGTATGTCAGCCCCGATGACCTGACGTTCGCAGCCGCTGCTGCGGGTGCCGATTGGTTCAGCGTGCCGGGCATGGGCGTGTCGATGGTGAACGCCAAGGGCAACGATAGCTGGCCCATCAGCACCGCTTCGTTCATCTTGATGTACAAAAAACCCGTAGACAAAGCATCTTCGGATGAAGTTCTGAAGTTCTTTGACTGGGCTTTCAAGAACGGCAAAAAAATGGCGGCCGATTTGGACTACGTGCCACTGCCTGACAGCCTGACCGCTCAGATCCGCACCAAAGTCTGGTCCGAGATCAAGTAAAACAGTGTTGGTGGCCCGCGAAGACGGGCTGGCGGACCTCTCTCCCAGTCGGGTGAGGGGTCTTTGTTCAAAGTACTTGTATTTGTTATGCCGTTGTCACAAGGAATTCAAATGGAGCCGATCGCCAAGGCCAGTGCTGCGCCCGATCAGAACATGCTGTCGGTGGTGAAGCGACAACGCATCCAGGATTTCTTTTTTCACAAGATCACCCTGAGCTTTTCTTTGCTGGTCTTGTTTGCCCTCTTGGGCATCATCATTTCCTTGTTGATCAATGCTTGGCCGTCCTTGTCCAAGTTTGGTTTTCAGTTCATCTGGCGCGTCGAGTGGGACATCGTCAACGACGAGTTCGGTGCGGCCATCGCCATCTTTGGCACCTTGGTCAGCGCTTTGATCGCCTTGTTGATTGCGGTGCCCTTGTCTTTTGGCATTGCCCTGTTTCTGACCGAGACCTGCCCGACCTATTTGCGCCGCCCGCTGGGGACCGCCATCGAGTTGCTGGCCGCGGTGCCGTCCATCATTTACGGCATGTTCGGCCTGTTCATCTTTGCGCCGCTGTTTGCCGAATATGGCCAACCCGCTTTGCAATCGACCTTGGGTCAGATGCCCATCATCGGCAGTCTGTTTGGTGGCGCCATGAACGGCGTGGGCATTTTGGCCGCTGGCATTGTGTTGGCATTCATGATTGTGCCGTTCATCGCCGCCGTCATGCGCGATGTGTTCGAGATCGTGCCGCCTATCTTGCGTGAGTCGGCCTATGGCCTGGGTTGCACCACCTGGGAGGTTGTGCGCAGCATCGTCTTGCCCTACACCCAAAAGGGCGTGATCGGTGGCGTGATGCTGGGCTTGGGCCGTGCATTGGGCGAGACCATGGCCGTGACCTTTGTGATCGGTAACTCGCAACGTTTGAGTGCATCGCTGTTCTCGCCGGGCACCACCATCGCCTCCACGCTGGCCAACGAATTTGGCGAAGCGGCGGACTTTCACTTGTCCACCTTGTTCGCATTGGGTTTCTTGTTGTTCGTGATCACCTTCATCGTCTTGAGCGCTGCCAAGATCATGCTGATCCGCGCAGAAAAAGCCAAGGGCACCAAGACCTGATGCCCCGCACTGGAGAAATACGATGGATCTGAAAATTTACAAACGCAGACAACTGGCCAACCGGATTGGTTTGACCTTGTCGATGTCGGCGATGGGCCTGGGCCTGTTCGTCTTGCTGTGGATCTTGTATGTGCTGCTGTCCAACGGCTTGGCCGCTTTGGATTGGGCCATGTTCACGCAATCCACGCCAGCGCCCGGCTCCGAAGGAGGCGGCTTGGCCAACGCCATCGTGGGCAGCTTGATGATGGTGCTGGTGACCGCTTTGGTCAGCACGCCCATTGGCATCTTCGCCGGGGTGTACCTGGCCGAATACGGTGACCAGAGCAAAACTGCCGAGCTGACCCGCTTTGTGACCGACATCATGTTGTCGGCCCCTTCGATCGTGCTGGGCTTGTTTGTGTACGCCATTTTGGTGGCGCAGGTGCAGCACTTCTCAGGCTGGGCAGGTTCTCTGGCTTTGTCCTTGATTGCCGTGCCTGTGGTAGTGCGCACCACCGAAAACATGTTGCGCCTGGTGCCTGGCAGCCTGCGAGAGGCCGCCTTTGCTCTGGGAGCACCGCGCTGGAAAGTGGCCACCTTCATCACCTTGCGCGCGGCCAAGTCCGGCGTGATGACCGGTTTGCTGCTGGCGCTGGCCCGCATCAGCGGCGAGACGGCCCCTTTGCTGTTCACGGCCTTGAACAACCAGTTTTTCTCGACCAACATGAACGCCCCCATGGCCAATTTGCCCGTGGTGATCTTCCAGTTTGCGATGAGCCCTTACGACAACTGGGTGCGCCTGGCTTGGGGTGGCGCCTTGCTGATCACCTTGACGGTTTTGATTCTGAACATCTTGGCCCGCGTGTTTTTCCGCGAAAAAGCCCAAGGCTAATTTTCTGAATGGATGGAATTTCCAATGCCTACAACGCCAACCCTGCCATCGAAGAACGCGATTGAGATTCGCAATCTGAACTTTTTTTATGGCTCCTTCAAGGGCCTGAAGAACGTCAATCTGGACATCGCCGAAAACAAGGTCACCGCTTTCATTGGCCCTTCTGGCTGTGGCAAGTCCACCTTGCTGCGCACGCTCAACCGCATGTACAGCCTCTACCCCGGTCAGCGCGCAGAAGGCGAAATCAATTTTTACGGTCAAAACATCCTGGATGCCAAGCAAGACCTGAACTTGTTGCGCGCCCGTGTGGGCATGGTGTTCCAAAAGCCCACACCGTTCCCGATGTCGATTTACGACAACATCGCTTTTGGCATCCGCTTGTATGAAAACCTGAGCCGCTCCGACATGGACGAGCGTGTCGAATGGGCGTTGACCAAAGCCGCGATCTGGACAGAGGTCAAAGACAAACTGGGTCAAAGCGGCTTGTCGCTCTCGGGTGGCCAGCAGCAGCGCTTGTGCATCGCGCGCACCGTGGCCGTCAAGCCGTCGGTCATTTTGCTGGACGAGCCCACTTCGGCGCTGGACCCGATTTCGACCGCCAAGGTGGAAGAGCTGGTGAGCGAGTTGAAGAAAGACCACACCGTGGCCATCGTGACACACAACATGCAGCAAGCGGCGCGTGTATCGGATTTCACGGCCTACATGTACCTGGGTGAGTTGATGGAGTTTGGTCAGACCGAACAAATCTTCATGAAACCCGTTCGCCAGGAAACCGAAGACTACATCACTGGCCGTTTCGGCTGATAAGGAGCACCCCATGGATAAGCACATTTCAAGTCAATTCGATGCCGATCTGACCAACGTGTCTTCGCGCGTTTTGGAGTTGGGTGGTTTGGTCGAATCGCAAACCCGCCACGCGGTGTATGCCTTGGCCCAGTTCAGCGCCGAAGTCGCCGATCAGGTGATTGCCAGCGAAAAGCAGGTCAACACGATGGAAGTCGAGATCGATGCCGAGCTGGCCTCGATCATCGCCCGCCGTCAACCTACAGCACGCGACCTGCGTTTGCTGATGGCGATCTCCAAAATCACCGGCAACCTGGAACGTGCGGGCGACGAGGCCGAGCGCATTGCCCGCATGGTCAAGCAGATTCTGGATCAGGGCAGCCCACGCAATTTGCCATCGTCCGAGCTGCGCATTGCTTCAGACTTGGCGTCAGGTTTGCTGCGCAAGTCGCTTGACGCTTTTGCGCGCCTGGATGTCAACACCGCCTTGGTCATCCTGAAAGAGGACGATCTGATCGATGCCGAGTTCAATGGTTTTGTGCGCAAACTGGTCACCTACATGATGGAGGATCCCCGCACGATTTCGGCCAGCCTGGACTTGCTGTTTGTCGCCAAAGCCATTGAGCGCATCGGTGACCATGCCAAGAACATTGCAGAGTTTGTGATTTATGTGGTCAAAGGCGCCGATGTGCGTCACACCGCTTTGTCGGACATTGAACAAGCCGTCAAATGAGAAGTCTGCCCAGAATTCTGATTGTCGAAGACGAGTCGGCGATTGCGGAGCTCATTTCAGTGAACTTGCGCCACAACGGTTTTCAGCCGGTGTGGGCCATGGACGCCGAGTCGGCCCAGCGCGAGTTGGACGAGGTCTTGCCCGATGTGATCTTGCTGGACTGGATGCTGCCTGGCGAGAGTGGTTTGGCGCTGGCGCGCAGGTGGCGTGCAGCGGCGCGCACCAAGGCCGTGCCGATCCTGATGCTGACCGCACGTGGCGACGAAGCCGATCGCGTGGCGGGGCTGGATGCGGGTGCAGACGATTACATCGTCAAACCTTTTTCTCCTCGGGAACTGCTGGCGCGTATCCGTGCGGTCTTGCGCCGCCGTGTGCCGGAGTCGGTCGGTGGGCTGGTCAAGGTTGCCGAGTTGCAACTCGATGCCGACACCTATCGCGTGAGCTGGCAAGACAAGCCCTTGAAGGTGGGGCCCACCGAATTCAAGCTTTTGCAGTATTTGATGCGTCACCCCGAGCGTGTGCATACGCGGGGCATGTTGCTGGACAAAGTCTGGGGCGACCACGTGTACATTGAAGAGCGTACTGTGGATGTGCACGTCAAACGCTTGCGCGAGTCCTTGGGCGAGGCGGGCGGCATGATCGAGACGGTCCGGGGTGCGGGGTACCGCCTGACGGGTTGTCCAGCGGCCTGATTGGACATTTCCTCATGCTCATGCCTGTTTTTTCCATGCTGCTTTGGACAGCGCTGACCGCTGGCCTGGGCTGGTGGTTGTGGGGCGGATTCGTCGCAGCTGCATGCGCGCTGACTGTGGCCATCCTTTGCTTGGGTTCGATAGCCTGGAAACTGCAGAGGCTGGAACGTTGGCTGGCCGGGCCAGATCTGAACAGCGATGTCCCTTGGCGCGGTCTTTGGCTGGAGATCGCACAACGCATCCAGCGCTTGATCAAACAACGCGACAAACAAGTGGCGTTGCATGAGCAGAGCTTGCAGCATTTTCTGCAGGCCATTCAGGCCTCGCCCAACGGTGTGACTTTGCTGGACGATCAAGGCCGCATTGAATGGTTCAACGACACCGCTGCTGCGCATTTAGGGCTGGATATTCGGCGTGATCATTTACAACACGTGGTCCATCTGGTGCGCGATCCTGTTTTCTCCAGGTATTTTGCGCAGACGCAGCACGATGCCGAGGTGGTGATTGAAGGCCGCTCCTTGTCAGTGGCACAGAGTGTCAAGCTGTCGGTTCAGTTGCACGCCTACGGCGAGGGCCGTCAGTTGCTGCTCACGCGGGACATCACTTCGATCGCCTTGGCCGATGCGATGCGACGTGACTTTGTGGCCAATGTGTCGCATGAAATTCGCACCCCGCTGACGGTGTTGAGCGGCTTTGTGGAGACTTTGCAAGCCATTCCCTTGTCGCCAGATGAACGTCAGCGTTATCTGGATCTGATGGCGGTGCAAGCCTCCCGCATGCAAAGTTTGGTGGCCGATTTGCTGACCCTGTCTCAGCTGGAGGGCAGTTTGCCACCGGGTATGAACGAGAAAGTATCCGTGCACGAGCTGATGACCCAAGTCGCCTCTGATGCACAGGCTTTGTCGGCGGTGCTGTCGGGACAGGATGGCGACCAGCGTCGTTGCGTGCATGAGCTTTTGTTCGCGCCTTCTCCGGCATGGGTTTTGTTGGGTGTGCGTTCCGAGCTGCTCAGCGCGATTTCCAATCTGGTGAGCAATGCGGTGCGCTACACCCCGGCCGGAGGCACGATCCGGGTGACTTGGTCACGTGATGCAGAGCACGTCATATTGTCGGTCAGCGATACAGGTCCTGGCATTGCGCCAGAACATTTACCACGGTTGTCCGAGCGCTTTTACCGAGTGGACCGCAGCCGCTCGCGAGAGACTGGCGGTACGGGCTTGGGGCTGGCCATCACCAAACATGTGGCGCAGCGGCATGGCGGCGAGTTGCGCATCGAGAGTCAGGTCGGTCAGGGCTCGACATTCATGTTGGTCTTGCCTGTCAGTCGCCTGGAGCCACAGGCGTGATGACGCCGGGCTGATCAGTATTTCTCGGGCACGATCATTTGCGCTGGCACCGGGTGCCGAATGTAATCCGGGTTGCGCACGCGCCCAGGCAAGCTGATGCTGGGGTGTTCTATCTCGTGATAGGGCACTTGACTAAGTAAATGGTCGATGCAATTGAGGCGTGCTTTTTTCTTGTCCACGGCTTGCACCACCCACCATGGGGCTTCAGGGATGTGGGTGCGCTCGATCATCGTCTCCTTGGCCTGGGTGTAGTCTTCCCAGCGGCGGCGGCTTTCCAGATCCATGGGGCTCAACTTCCACTGTTTGAGTGGATCGTGGATGCGGCCCAGGAAGCGGGCATGTTGTTCGTCGTCGGTGATCGAGAACCAGTACTTCACCAGCTGAATGCCGCTGCGCACCAGCATCTTTTCAAACTCGGGCACCGAACGGAAGAACTCTTCGTATTCTTCGTCGTTGCAAAAGCCCATGACTTTCTCGACGCCTGCGCGGTTGTACCAGCTGCGGTCAAACAACACAATTTCCCCAGCAGCAGGTAGGTGCGAAATGTAGCGCTGGAAGTACCACTGGGTTTTTTCGCGGTCGTTGGGAGCGGGCAAAGCGGCCACACGGCACACCCGCGGGTTCAGACGCTGAGTGATGCGCTTGATCACGCCCCCTTTGCCCGCTGCGTCGCGTCCTTCAAACAGAATGACCATGCGATGTCCTGTCTTGACCACCCAGTCCTGCAGCATGACGAGTTCGGATTGCAGACGCAGCAACTCACGGAAATAGCGTACCCGTGCGTTCATGCTTTCCGGGCTGCAGGGGACTTGTTCGCTGAGGTGGTCATCCAGTTCCATTTCAAGCTCTTCGTCCAGACTGTCCAGCAAGTCTTCGCGCAACTGGCGCATCTGGTCTTCGTTGATCTGATGATGGTTCATGGGCATGGGGAAAGGTTCAATTCAGCGTGCTCAATGTCTCCTTTCTGGATGAAAGCGTGATGACGAATCTGTGGCACTTTCGTGACGATGCTGTGAGCCCGCGTGTCTCTTTGTTTGACACATCACCAGCTTATGACAGGCGATCGGAAGTGACCATTTTTGAGAGTTGATGAATACGCGGGGATTACCCGGATGGTGACGTGGGTTCTAAAGGTTTATCTTTGAAGCATGTTGGCTGTTAAAACTATATGCAGCCAGAAATATAAAAAGGAAACAAACGATGACTGCTGTGCAAATTCAGAATGCCTTGGTGGTTTGCACCATCCTGGGCTTTGCCATGATGGAATTCGTGAGCCGACGTTACAAGCAAAACGTCAACGCCACAGCCAATGACACCAAGCTCGAGGTGCTGATGTTCCTGAGCGTTTTGGCGGTCACGCAGCCACTGGCCATTTTGGTGACATCCAAGTTGGGTGCGGCCTTTTTCCCGCAATACAAAGATGTGCTGGCCGACATGCCCTGGTGGGGCATGGTGGCGGTGTTGCTGGTTTTCGATGACATGACGCAGTACTGGTGGCATCGCCTGTCGCATTCACCATTGCTTTGGCCGCTGCACCGCGCGCACCACTCGGCCGAGTACATGAGCATCCGCGTGACCTTCCGCAACAATTTCTTTTATTACCTGATGATGCCGGGCCTCTGGTTTGCGGGTGCCTTGCTGTACTTGGGTTTTGGTGGTCTGGTCTATGCCCTGTACATCGTGGTCAAACTGTTCGTGATTCTGGGTGCCCACAGTGCCTGGCGTTGGGATGAGCCGCTGTACCGCATCCGTGCCTTGCATCCACTCATGTGGGTGCTGGAGCGTACCATTTCGACCCCGGCCACACATTGGGCACACCACGCCATCACCAACAACGATGGCATCGGCCACTACAAAGGCAACTTTGGCAACTTGCTGTTCTTTTGGGACATCTTGTTTGGCAGCGCCCACATCACGCGCCAATACCCCGCTCAAGTGGGTTTGATCGACGACAAGCTGTTTGGCCAGGAGCGCTGGTACCACCAGATGTTTTACCCTTTGCTCCAGTCCAAACGTGAGTATTCGGCCTTGAAGTTTGGTGGCACCATTTACGCTGAACCCGATGACATGGCCAAAAGCCACTGAAAAAGCAAATCCCATACCGCCCGGACCTGATGCCAGGTCCGGGCGTTTTTCATTCAGGACTGACTGGCTTCGTGTCGGGCCATCATCCAGTGCAGGCTGGCCATGGCCAGCAGACTGAGGCCACCAGCGGTCACCGCCACGGCCCACTGCATATTCTGCAGTGGTGCAAATTTCAGGGCCATGGCCAACCACGGCCAGTGCATGGCCAACACCACAAAGCCCCAGGCCAGCAAGATCACACCCCAGGCCGATGGATTGGGCACGCGCAAGCTGGCTAAAAATTGGCCAGGCGGTGCCCGGTTGACCACAATCAGTGCGGCGTAACCCAACACCAGAGTCACGAAGACCATGGCTCGGGTTTCTTCTTCGCTCAATGCGGGCGTGGCCAACATAGGCATCCCATCGTTGAGCCAACCGTTGGCCCAGGCGTAGCTCAAGCCCACACAGGCGAGCACCAGCAAGCCTTGCACCAAAGCCAAAGCGATGTCTTTCGCGCCAAACAGGGCGGCGCGTGTGTCGCGTGGCCGGCGTTGCATCACATCTGCATCGGCGGGTTCGTTTTCAAAGGCGATCGAACAGGCTGGATCGATGACCAGCTCCAGCAAGGCCACATGCAGCGGCAGCATCAAGGCGGGCCAGGCCATCACCATGGGGGTGAGTGCGATGCCAGCGATGGGGATGTGGATGGCAAAGATGTAACGCATGGACTTTTGCAGGTTGCCAAAGATGCGGCGCCCCACCCGGATGCCGCGCACGATCGATGCAAAGTTGTCGTCCACCAGCACCAGGTCGGCTGCCTCGCGGGCCACATCGGTGCCGCGCAGACCCATGGCCACGCCCACATGCGCCGCCTGCAAGGCGGGGGCATCGTTCACGCCGTCACCGGTCATGGTGACCACTTCGCCATGCGCTTGCAGGGCTTGCACAATGCGCAGCTTTTGGTGCGGTGAGATGCGGGCGCACACGCTGACTTCGGGCAGCAGTTTTTGAAGGGCATCGTCGCTGAGTTGCTCCAGTGCATCGCCGGTCAAGGTCTGGCCGGGTGGCAAACCGGCTTGCGCCGCGATCACCTGCGCGGTGGCCGGGTAGTCGCCCGTGATCATGATGACGCGAATGCCGGCGGAGCGGCATTCGGCCATGGCTTGCGGGATTTCGGGTCTCAAGGGATCGGTCAGGCCAATCAGACCCAGCCATTCAAAGGCGAACGCATGGGCCGTCTCGGGCCAGTCGTTGCCTTCAAACCGGCTTTGTGCCACGGCCAGCACGCGCAGGCCTTGCTTGGCCATGTCGTCGATGGTGCGTGACCAGGCTTGCCGATCGGCTTCGCTCAGGTGGCACAGGTCCATCACGGCTTCAGGGGCACCTTTGGCGGACACGACGCGGTCCAGGCCTTCATCGAATTGCCAGACGTGTGACATGGCTTTGAGCTGAGGGCTCAGTGCGTAGCTTTGCACCAATCGCCAGTTGTCGCCGTGCAGGTGTTGGGTTTGCGCCAGATGGGTTTGACCCGAGGCGTGAAAGGCGGTCTCCATTGGATCAAAGGGCTCTGGGGCGCTGGCCAGGATGGCGTGTTCCAGGAGGGGATGAAAAGCCTCTGGCAGCGCAGAGGCAGGCGTGGCCAATGAGGTGATCAGTGGTGCGTGGGCCGGTCCTACCGCCATCGCTGTCACCGTCATGCGGTTTTGGGTCAGGGTGCCGGTTTTGTCGGTGCACAGCACCGTGGTGGCCCCCAGCGTTTCGATGGCGTTGATGCGCCGGGTCAGAACGCCTTCACGCGTCAGACGGTGTGCGCCCAGTGCGGGAAAGATGGTGAGCACGACCGGATATTCCTCGGGCAAGATGGCCATCGCCAAGGCAATGCCCGAGAGCAAGGCCGGTACCCACTCACCCGAGCGAAGACCCAGCGTGAGCACCATGGCGATGCACAAGAACAGCACGATGACCGCCAGCCTTTGTACCAGCCGAGCAGTTTGCGCCTGCAGCGGCGTGGTGCCCGATGTCAGCTGGCTCAGTGATTGGCCGATGCGCCCGATTTGACTGCGTTGGCCGGTGGCGGTGACCTGGGCCAGGCCTTGGCCACGTACGACGAAGCTGCCCGCATGGACCGCGTTGTCCTGTTCATCGGTGGATTTGTTGACGGGCACCGATTCGCCGGTCAACAGCGATTCATCGATCTGCAGGTTGTTGGTGTTCAGCAATTGCCCATCGGCGGCCACCCGGTCACCTTCAGACAGCAAAAGCAAGTCGCCCACCACCACATCGCGGGCAGGCACTTGCAATTTTCGACCCGAGCGGATCACTTGAGCCAGCGGTTGTGTCAAGTCGCGCAGTGCCTGGATGGACGCTTCTGACTTGCCTTCTTGGTAGAAGGTCAGGGCCAGCACTGCGAGCACAAACACGCCCAGTGTCAGACCTTCCGTCAAATCACCCAGCACCATGTAAAGCAAGGCAGCGGCCACCAGCAAAGCGAACATGGGTTGGCGCAACATGTCCAGCAAGCGCCTGGGCAAAGAGCGGCGAGGCGTTTGGGTGATTTCGTTGGGGCCATCTTCGGCCAAGCGTGTGGCCGCTTGCGCGGTGCTCAGGCCCTCAAGGGTGGTAAGGTGGTTCTGTGTCATGGTGGGTATTGAGCAATGTGCCGCAGTGCTGCGTTGCGGGGCTTGACTTAAGTCATGAAAATGCATGCCATCTGGTAACCGAGATTCAAAGGACGACCATGGACGACAACATCGGTGAATTTGTCAAACGCATCCGGGCGCTGGAGGCGCAGATTGAACAAGAGTTTCAACAAAGGCGACAGCAGTTGCAAGCGGATTTTGAAAACCGCAAGGTGCGGTTTGAAGCCGAAGTGCTGGCGCAGCAGCGGCGCTTCAAGGAGGGTGTGTTCAAGTATGTGCTGACCGCCGACTGGCGGCATGTGCTGAGCGTGCCATTCATTTATCCGGTGCTTTTGCCGATGCTGTTGCTCGATGCCTTTGTGACGCTGTACCAATGGGTGTGTTTTCCGCTGTACCGCATTCCGCGCGTCAAGCGTTCGGACTATTTTGTCTTTGACCGGGCACACCTGGCGTATTTGAATGTGCTCGAGAAAATCAACTGTGCCTATTGCTCGTACGGCAATGGCCTGGCGGCTTACATGCGCGAGGTGGTCGGTTTGACCGAGCAGTACTGGTGCCCGATCAAACATGCTCGCCGAGTCATGCAGGCGCATCCTTATTACAGCGGGTTTGTGGATTATGGCGATGCCCAGAATTACCGCGATCAGCTGGAACAGCTGCGCCAGCAACTGCAGCAGCTCAAGCCTGAAGCAGTTGCTGCTGGGCTGTCGCAGTCTGGACAGCCTTCAGCCACCGTGCTGACTAAAGTGAGCATCATGAAAACTTTTCAAACCATGGCCGATCTGGCCGCTTGCGTTGGCCAGGACGTGGCCACCACCGAATGGGTGGAGATCACCCAGCAACAAGTCAACCAGTTTGCCGATGTAACCGGCGACCACCAATGGATTCACGTCGATGTGGAACGTGCCAAGCAAGGTCCATTCGGTGGCCCGATTGCGCATGGCTTTTTGACGCTGTCTTTGCTGCCTCAGTTTTTTGACAAGACCGTTGAAGTGACCGAGGCGCGCATGGGTGTCAACTATGGCTTGAACAAGGTCCGCTTCATGGCGCCCGTGCTGGTGGGCAGCCGTTTGCGGGGCCATTTGCATTTGCATTCGGCCACACCCATTGAGGGCGGCATGCAGGTTCAGTGGAATGTGACGGTGGAGCGCGAGGGCAGCGACAAGCCCGTGTGCGTGGCCGAATCGCTGGCGCGTCTTTACGTTTGAGCTAGGGGCGTGTCCAAGAGGGCACCGCCAAAGCCGTTTTGTCGCCAGGCCTCGAACACGGTCACGGCCACGGCGTTGGACAGATTCAAGCTGCGCTGGCCTTCGCGCATGGGCAGTTTGATGCGTTGCGCCAATGGGAAAGTCTCACGCAATTCAGGTGACAGACCGCGCGTTTCGGCACCAAACACCAGCCAGTCACCGGCTTGAAACGCCACCGTGTGCGCCACACGGCTGCCCTTGGTGGTCAGCGCAAAGATGCGATCGGCCGCAGGTTGCTCGCTGGCCCAAAAAGCAGCCCAGCTCTCGTGACGGCGCAAGGCGGCGTACTCGTGGTAGTCGAGGCCAGCCCGGCGCATGTGCTTGTCGTCCATCGAGAATCCCAGGGGCTCGATCAAATGCAGCGTGCAGCCCGTGTTGGCAGCCAGGCGGATGACGTTGCCCGTGTTGGGCGGGATTTCGGGTTCGACCAGGACGATATGAAACATGCCCGGTATTGTGCCCTCTGACGACAGTGTTCACGCCGCGTCAGCTTCGGTGCGGGCCAACACCACGGCGCTGATGTGGGCTGCGCCAGCCTCGCGCAGGACGCGTGCTGCCGTGTGCAGTGAGGCGCCACTGGTCATCACATCGTCCACCAGCATGATCCGCCGCCCCCGAATCTCTGCGGCACGTAAAGGGTCCACCGCAAAAGCCCCGATCAAATTGGCCAGTCGTTCGGCGCGTGGCAAGCTGCGCTGGGCCGGGGTGTGGCGGATGCGCAGCAAAAGGCGCTCGTCAGTTTTGCCTGGGCACAGCTGGCGTGCCAGCAGCAGTGACTGGTTGTAGCCACGCTCGGCCAGACGTTCGGTCGACAGCGGGATGGGCAGCACTGCGTCTGCTTGGGCCAAGGTGTCTTCGACCCAGGGCGCACTCAGCATCAGTGTGGCCAGGGGGGCGGCCCAGCCTGGCTGCTGGTGGAATTTGAGCTGTGCGATCAAATCCATCCACGGCCAGGCGTAAGAGGTGGCGGTCAAACACAAGTCCAGCGGTGGGGGTGACTTCAGACAGGCACCACAGCGGCGTGGACGCTGGGGGGATGTGACAGGCAAGGGCAGCGCACAGGTCACGCAGCGCGCCACGGGTTGGGCAAAGTGGCTGATGCAGGTGTCGCACAAGGGGGCTTGAGGCCAGCTGCGGCAGACCGCACAGCGGCTGGGCAGCCAGCACCAAACCCCGCCTGGCCGGTGCAGGGCCAACGGTGAACCCATCCCCCTGAACAACTTGGGCCACATTTAATCAATATACTGCCGCCAACGTCCTGAGGGCAAGTGCGGCACATGGCTGTGCGCTGGTTCTCGGGTTTGCAGTTTTCCTCCCCTTGGCCATGTCCGTACCCGAACGTCCCCCTTCGCTTGATCCTGTCGCCGCTGCCCGTTGGGCGGCTTATCCTGTGGCGGTATCTGCATCGCCCTGGCTGCACGAGGAGGTGGCATCACGCATGCAAGAGCGCCTGGATTTCATCAAGCTGCAACCGCGCCGGTGGGCTCATTGGGAGCCCTTGCGCGGCGGCCTGCAGGCGCACAAGGCTTTGCAGCAACGCTACAGCCAGGCCGATGTCTGGTTGACCAGTGCCCGGGTGTTTGAGGCCGACGCAGCGCAAGCCGCCTTGAAGGCTGCATGGTGGCAGCCGTCCCGCTGGACGGGGCCGCACGTGCATACCGGTGTGCCGCCGGAGGCTTCGGTTCAGATGGTCTGGGCCAACATGCAGTTGCACGCATCGCCTGTGCCGCAGGGTTTGCTCAAGCAGTGGCACAAAGCACTGGCGGTCGATGGATTTTTGATGTTTTCCTGTTTCGGTCCTGACACTTTGCGCGAATTGCGTGCCTTGTATGCGCAGCAAGGCTGGCCTGCACCCGCCCATGAGTTCACCGACATGCACGATTGGGGTGACATGCTGGTGCAGGCAGGCTTTGCCGAGCCGGTCATGGACATGGAGCGCATCACCTTGACTTACGAAACGCCCGAGCGTTTGCTGGTCGAGCTGCGCGAGATGGGGCGTAATCTGAACATTCAACGGTTTACAGGCTTGCGTGGACGGCGTTGGCGCCAGGAGCTGGTCGATGCCTTGATGGCCTTGGCCAGGCCCGAGGAGGGTGGGCGCCTGTCTTTGAGTTTTGAAATCGTTTATGGCCATGCGCTCAAGCCCCAACCGCGAGCTGCGGTGGCTTCGCAAACGGAAATCGGTCTGGATCAGATGCGCCAAATGCTGCGCCGGTCTTCTGACTTATCCGATAAGGTTTGATTTTTATCAAAAGCCCCTCGCAACTCGGGTAAAATCCGGCGATATTTAGCCAACGTGCGCGCTCTTGGGCGCGTTAGGTTATTGAAAGTTGACGCGTGTCAAATCCGGCTTACCAGTTCGCACAAGTGTCCGGGCCTGCCATTCAGTGGCAGCTTCGGCGCAATTGCTCGGTAACGCCGGCCCAACTGGGCTGGCTTTACCTTTCGTTGTGTATGGTTTCGTTGGGTATCGGGGTGTTCTTCTGGTTACAGGGGGCCACACTGGTTCTGACGTTTGCCGGTTTGGAGGTGGTCCTGGTTGGGCTGGCCTTTCTGGCATATGCGCGCCATGCGACCGACGGTGAATGGATTTCGTTGCAAGGACCGCATCTGGTCGTTGAGCTCGAAACCGGTGGCCGTCGCGAGCGGGCTCAGTTTGCGCGTCAATGGGTGAGGGTCGAGCCTAAATCGGGTGATTGCAGTCTGATCGAGTTGTCAGGCCAGGGTCGTTCGATCGAGGTGGGGCGCTTTGTGCGTCCGGAGCTCCGGCAAGTGCTGGCGCGAGAGATCAGAAAGGCATTGCGCACTGCGTGATGCCTGTGGCGTTTCGGGTGTTTGCCTGTTGCGCCGCTGGTGTGGGTTCAACAGAGACTTGGAAGTTAGTGAGAACTATGAAGATCATTTCCAACAAATTGGCTTCGCTGCTGTCCCGCGCGGGCATCTTTGCAGGCGCATGGCTGGCCACTGCGGCCCACGCTGTCAATGACTTGCCGGGTGGCCCCGCGGTCAATCAGCTCAATTTCGCCGCGCCGGTGACGAAAATTGCTGAAGAGCAGCACTGGTTGCACTGGATGATGCTGATCATTTGCACGGTGGTCTTCATTGCTGTTTTCTCGGTGATGTTTTATTCCATCTGGAAGCACCGCAAATCGGTTGGTCACAAGCCCGCCACATTCAGCGAGTCCGTGACGGTTGAAATTTTGTGGACTGCAGCGCCTTTCCTGATCGTGATCTTGATGGCCTTGCCTGCGACCAAAGTGCTCGTGGCCCAAAAAGACACCACCAATGCTGACTTGACTGTGAAGGTCACCGGCTACCAGTGGAAATGGGGCTATGACTACATCAAAGGTCAGGGCGAAGGTCTGAGCTACATCTCCACACTGGACTCCAGCCAGCGCGCCATGTCGAACGCAGGCAAGCCAGAAGGTGACAATTACCTGCTCAAAGTGGATTACCCCTTGGTGGTTCCTGTTGGCCAAAAAGTGCGTGTGATCACCACCGCCAACGACGTGATCCACGCGTTCATGGTGCCAGCATTCGGCATCAAACAAGATGCGATCCCCGGTTTTGTGCGCGACACATGGTTCCGTGCTGAGAAGACAGGTGATTTCTACGGTCAGTGCGCCGAGTTGTGCGGCAAAGAGCACGCTTACATGCCTATCCACGTGAAAGTGTTGTCGGCTGCTGACTACACCGCTTGGGTGGATGCCGAGAAGAAAAAACAAGCCGCCAAAGCCGATGATCCTGCCAAAGTCTGGGCTTTGGACGATTTGGCCAAGCGCGGCGAGAAGGTGTATGCAGCCAACTGTGCTGCTTGTCACCAAGCCAACGGCAAGGGCGCTGGCCCGATCAAACCACTGGACGGCGCAGCCGTGGTTCTGGACGCTGACAAGACCAAGCAAATCGCTGTTTTGCTCAAGGGCCAGAACAATGGCGCGATGCCTTCTTGGAAGCAATTGTCGGACACCGAAATCGCTGCTGTGATCACCTACACCAAGAACAACTGGTCCAACAAGACCGGGCAGATCGTGCAACCAGCCGAAGTGCTGGCCGCACGCAAGTAAGTCAGTACCGCATAAAGTAAGAGGAAATCAAGATGAGTGCCGTTCTCGACCATCACGATCATGCCCACGACGACCACGGGCACGCACCTGCGGGCTGGCGTCG
>JACCDZ011003831.1_pt1 | contig 16278 bp, 15 predicted proteins | sample 7449551 | NCBI WGS metagenome assembly JACCDZ01 (sample SAMN15323452, study PRJNA562643) | freshwater metagenome | isolation source: river surface water | place: USA:Blue River Watershed | collected 2017-08-18 | reverse complement strand
GTCCGCGACCGCTTTGCTCCGGATGTGGCTGCGCATGACTACCGGATGGGTGCATGTCCTCATCGGAGGCGCTCAAACCGTACTTCGTCAGCAGATCACTTTTTGTCGGCATGCTTACTTCCACTTGGCCGCGGCCACAAAAAAACCTAGATTTTGGAAACGCTTTCCTCAAGGAAAACCTATCCAAAATCTAGGTCGGCATCAAGGGCGGCCCTTGAGCGGATCTGCTGCATGCTTTACTGGGCGATCATGTAGTGGCCATCTTTGAGCTTAAACAGACCCGAGCGTCGCAGGTAGACGCGCGCAGTGCTGGAGTTGATGCCCTCCATCGTGCACGCCTTAACGTACTCTGCGGAGCGGGCACGCCCGCCGAGTTCATTGAGGACCTTCACCATCTTTTGCTGAACATCAGACAGGCGCCCATCGCTACCAGAGGTCTTCGTGACGAGATCGCCATCGACCTTGAAATTGTGCGCCTTCAAAAGGGCAGCCATTACGGGCAAAGGTAGCTCGATGTTGTACTGGCTCCGAGTGACTCGATGTGACGACTCAATGAGGTTCTTCAGTGAGCAACTGCCAAAGGAGCCGACGCGACCCTCAGCACGCGTAATCGCATCACTGCCACCCTCTGGGAAGTGATACCAGAGGTCGTCATCAACGCACAAGATAGTTGCGCAGCATTCGAGCATGGTCCGAGCGTCCGCGGAGCTCAGGTTGCCGGTCTTTGAGTACGCAGCCTGAATTGCTGAAATGCTCACAGCACCTGATGAAGCCGCGATCTTGCGAGCCAGTGATGCCACGGTCGAGTAAGCGCGCGGGGTTCCGTGACTGATGATGACAGTCCGCGGGCCCCACGTGTCCACGCTGACATGCTGCGTGTTGATGACAAGGCGGGCCGCGCGAACCGCAGAGCTGGCCATGCGGCCGTCTGCAGGAAGAAGACGACGCGCGATCAGTTCTGCGGTGGTGGATTCATCAGTGGATGGCACGCATCCTTCGATGGCTGCAATGACTTCTTTCAAAGCGCCGCGAACCGTTGAGAAATGGGGGCTCTCTTCAAGTTGCGTAGCCAGGTCGGCCGCGATGCGGTCGCAGATCTGGCGAACACGCTCGGAAGATAGATCGTGATCTCTCCCGGTCTTGCGCAGTGATTCGCCTGGATGGCCATCAATGCCAAGGACCCTCATGAAGATCAAAGCATCGCGTTCGGTGCACACCCCCGAACCAACCAGGGCTGAGCGCAGTTCATCAAACATTAGGTACCCTGCCTTTGTTATTTAGATCACTCACCATTCGCAACCCGAGGGGGGGTATGGATCAGGCTGATGTGATCAAACGATGGGGAAATGATCTCTGCCGTGCCAGAAGTCGTGGCGGTGGACGTAGCAGAGGTGCGGAATTGCGTCAGGGCATCTTCCATAGAGCGGCGCTGGCCAACAGTCTCGATCCACTCAAGGATCTCGTCGCGCGAGACCTGGTTGATTCGTGCTGCCATCTCGATGTCAGCCCAGTTGGTAGCCTCTGCGCCACGGAAGATCTCGTCGAACTCCATCGGAGTGACATCAGCATCAGCGATCCGCAAAGAAAGCGTCCGCTCAAGAACTTTCACCACTGAAGTGTTGATCTTGCCGCTGGCCCATTTGCAATCCTTGAAGGATTCGAGGTCAAGGGTTGCATGAAAGCCCATGCACCATCCACCAAGAAAGATGGCGCGCGATGAGCTGTTTTGCATGACGTGCACACCTCGCATGCGAGCAGCGCTTCGCTCCATACGGCTGAGGAGTGGCAGGTCCAGCTTCGCCGCCTTCCCATCGCGCAGCAAAAAGCTGATGTGCCGCATATGCTTGTCAAATGACTCTTTGCTGGTGGCAAAGGGCAACTTGTTGAGCGCAAAAATGTGGACTCGATCTGATGTGAGTCGGCAAGAGCTCACATCGATGCCCAGGTAACCGGCGATGTTCTTGCGGATGTCTTCACGAAAACCAATTTTGCGCCCAGAGAAGTAGGCATCAATCGTGTTCTTCGGTACGTTCACAGCGTTCGCAATCGCAGCGTTCGTCATCCCCTTCAGCAATGCCACCGAGCTCAGGATTTTCCCCCCGAAATCGACCGCGTTGAGTGCGGGGTGGGCTTGTGCCTTGACTGGGTCTGAGCTGATCTGTCCGGCCTGGGGGTCCATGGCGAAGCGCTCGTTCATACAGGGTTCCTGTGCAAAGATGGTTTGACAATTGCCGATAAGATATCGGATAAGCGATCTGGCGTCAAGGCAAAGTGCCTCTTGCCTTGCCTTTGCCGCTGGGAGACCGCCATCAGGCGGCCACGATCAGTGACGCCCCTACGCAGCGGCCACGGCCGCGTGGTCATGGCTCTTGCTTCGGTTCTCTTTGACCAGTTTGTCGACGATGACGTCTGTGGGATCATCGAGGGAGTCCCCCGTCATCACCGACTTCAGTCGCTTCACCTCTTCGGAAACGCCTGATGGGAACCGTGCCGCCAAAATGCGACGAGCTGGAACCTGGCCGATGATCGAGTAAAGCTTGCCTCTCACCACCACATCCTGTGGCGTCGTCGTCAGGGCCCAATACTCAATCGGGCTGATGCTTGAATAAAGCAGCTGGACATAGTTTCCAATTTTCGTCTTCAAGTAGACAAGAAATGGCGCCCCGCTGGCCGTGGGGCCGTTGCAATAATTGAGCAGCAGCTGCTTTGCCGTTTCGTTGAAGCCAAACAGATCGCGCAACTTGTTCGCGTTCTCATCGGTACCAGCATTGAGAATGAATACGCCTGTAGCAAACTCTTTGTAGCGCTCCGGGAAGTCGGTAACAGACTGACTTGCGAGCATCACTGAGATCTTCCACTTCCGACCTTCACGGATATCGACTTCTACGTCATCGACTACAGATGGTGAATCCGATGCGCGGTGGAATTCATCACATACAACCCACTTTGGATCATCAAAAGTCTCCTTGATGCGCTGCATATGGTACGCACGGTAAGCCTCAGGCATCAGCTTTACTGAGTCTTCAACCAAACGGTAATCTTTGGTGAGTGCGTAGCGGGCCAGCATGTACATGATGGCAGTCTGACGGTTTGCTGCCTTGTCACCCTTTTTGGCAACTTCCTCAATGTTGATGGAGCCGACACGGATGTCGCCAATGTCAAATCGGGTGGTGGACGACAAAATTGGGAAGTCTCGCGCAGCATCGGATATGAGACGAGCGAACGCCTCATTGAGGGATTCTTGCGTACCGATCTTTACCTGCGCGTAGAGATCCGAGATTTGCTTTTCACGTGCTGGCCCAGGTGCATCCGTAATCAATGGGACCGCATGGCGCTGTGCCAATGTGGCCTCGTGAATGTGCCCCTTCTCGAACAGGAAATCGACAATCTCCCACCAGGTCGTATCCCTGTTGGTGATCATCGAGTAGGACCCGATAATCTTGTCAACGACCTCCTCTTTGCCATGGCTGTACCTCTTTGGGGTTGAGCGAGGATCGTCTGCATACTTTGTGTACAGCATCATGACGATTTTGCGCGCCATTGCAGACATTGACTCATATGGAACGTCAACTTCAGGAGGTGTCGCGATGCGAGTGACCATGTTGACGATGAAATTCAAGTGCTCAGGCAACGGGTAGCGGCAACCCAGCGGCAAATCGAAGATGTTGATCGCATTATCTCGATCCATCTTGAGCTTGAAGTATCCGGCCTGATGCTTCAGGTGATCAGGCAGCGCATCTTTAATCAGGTCAATGACGCCCTTGGAGGTTGGGCCGATGTCAATGATTCCAATGCGGGGAAGTCTTTTGAGACCAGGGCTTGTGCAGGCCCCAATAAGAATGTTTGCCATAGATACGGATTTACCGTACCCAGGTGGGGCAAACATGTAGTACACCCAAGTGTTTTGAAGTCCGGATTCGGGGCCTGGGTCAAATGGCATCACCTTGCCATCCGCTGTGCGGTACAACATTGAGCCATAGTCCCAGGGCGAGGCAGAGCGAAAGATTGGCAGCAGTCGTGCAACGTCGTCCAGAGGCGCGGCTGCTGTAGTTCCAATGCTGTCAAGCGAGATAAACGGAACAGTAGAAAGGAGCCCATAAACAGGGTCGCCGGGGACCTCACCAATGTCTGCCTTACCCCAGGCGGACAGCGTCTTTGCAAGGCGCGAGGCGCGTTCTCGCGCAAGCTCAACGTCGCCCTTGTCTGCCCATGTGGTGAAGGCGATCCTCAAGCGAATCGACGTCCCAGCCGATCGCGCAACTGATTTCATTTGCGCGCAGCCGTCTTGAATCAGCTGATTGTTTGTTGAACCAAGGCTGGCGATCGATGCCATCACATCCTTGAGCCCGAGAATACCCATGCGGCCGCCATCGATCTTGAAGGAGGCGCGCCATGGAATCCCAGCGTTGTGCAGCTTGGCAAAGACCGCCCGGAACGGGATCAGCTCCGTGGGTGGAACCTCAATGAAAATGGGGGCGTACACACGGCCGCCAACCTGTGCGAATCGCGAATCAATGCGTTTTGCGTCCCGGGGCATCAGGTAGGTTGTGAGCGGCGGGTACTGGAGATCGCTGAAGGTAAGCGGCCTCTTTTCATGTCCGCCACGAAGCACGCGCGGAATTGGGTCGCCAGGTAGATGAGGTAGCGTTTCCGCGCTGGTGAATTCAGGGTCGATTGACATGCGAGCCGATTGGCACATCTCATGCGCTGTCATCTTGCGGCAGCTAAGCCCAGACTTCTGCAAGTCTGAAACAACGGACTCAAGGAAAGCTGCGTGTCGCTCCCGAACGGTAGCGGCGGCGAGGTTAAAGCGCTGAGAGGCTGGGCCAGATGGAGTGAGCTTTTGCGCGCGTTCCTTGGAAGCATTCAGGGCGCGTGTTCGCTCAGCTGGGGCCATAACCGCGGGGGTGGTCCAAAGAGCAATGAAGATGTCCTCAGTTGCACACATGGTCGAAAGCTTGTCCGCCTTTGATTCGATCAAATCAGCGAGGTCAAGGTTCAGTCGCTTCACAGTAGAGAGTGAGCCCTCAAGCTGTTCCATCAACCGAGTTTTCACGCCGGAATAATCTCGAACTGGAACAATCTCGATACTGTGACCTTCCTCCTGGAGGAAGCTCGCTGTGGCTCTGACGAACGATCCGACAATGTTCTCAAATTGATCGGAGCCAATCGGTTCAAGGCAACCCATCAGCCGAATGCCAGAGACGAGGCAGCCGTTGTTTGTGGCCAGTGCATCCTTTGAGTCCGCAGTTTCAACTGAGATAAAGTCTGAAGCGGACGACTTGGAAAATTCACCAAATGCCGACCCAATTCCCTCGAAAATACCAGATACCAATGAGGAAACGTAGGATGCTGCTGCATGTGCAATTGCATTCATGGACTTACTTCTCCAATGCTTTAAGATTGCTGGATACAAGTTCACTGATGGCGACCAACCGATCGCCTGCGACTTCATACCAATCCGATGAGTTAACGACGGACATTCTGTCTAACTCCAGCAGAACGTCCACCATGCCATGAATCCGAGCCTTTTTCTCGATCTCGACAAGCAACGATGTAATAACGGTGCCATGAGGCTCGAAGTTGATTCTTGATGCTGGCCCAAAGTATCCAACACTGTCGCTGAAGCTATCATTCATAGTCGGACTCGCGGATAATGGGCATCCGAAGTTTGCAATTATCAAGAAGATGACTTCGAAGCGCGGGCAGCTTATATTTTGGAAGAGAGACGTCAACATGCGTGGGTCCGACGTCTTTGATAGTAATGCCAATAGTCGTCAAGGGAATGGCATCCTTCAGGCACATCGTTCTTGAAATTGAACACAGCCAATTTGCTCTTATTGCGTGCATGCCATCTGAATGCAAGGCATAGTCGGAGCACATGGCGTGAACCAGACTCTCTGCAACCAGACCGGCCGAGAGCGAGGAGTGCCAAAATGGGTTTTGAACAACATCTCCAATCCCGAAGGCGTTCGCTGCAGTGAGCTTGCCAGTTGAGGCAAACATGCGATTCACACGCAAAGAAACATATGGCATGAGCGTTTTCATCTCATGAGCGCTGACCCAGGCAACATGCATAATCTTGCGCTGGTCTTTGTCCCCAAATAGTAAGGGGCTACCATCGCGGTGAGGTCTAATTGAAACTTTGACCATCACAGGCGACGCCTCATCGTCTAGCCACTTGTCTAGGTGAAAATCTGTGCTCGGAACTTCAATCCATGAATCATCAGGAACAAATTTCGACGAGAGCGAAACAAGGTGCTCGAATCGGCTGATTCGAAGGCGCAAGTTAACATCACGAATTCGTGATGAGTTGCTAAAAATGATCGGCGCTCTTCGGAGTGCCGCCGCCGCCTGCATCACTTCAGCATTGACGTCCGATTCAATGCCTGAATACGAGGCAACAGACGAAAACAAAGACTCTCTGATGCTTTTACATGTGCCCTTGTGATTATTGCTGGGGACAATGTTCTTGAGCAGTTGGGATGAGCGTGACGCAATCTCAGAAAGAGCAGCTGCGCAAGCGCTTGCGTCATCACCTTCAAGAGCGTTGATTTTGAAGCCAAGCTCGACAGCCAACTCTTCTAGTGAGGTAGCAAAATATCCTGCTCCCCGCAGCCATTTGAAAGCATCAAGGGCTTCGTCATCGCCAATTGAATTCTTTGCCAGAACGAATGTCACGCTCGGTGACTGCCGATGCAGGTCATCAAGACTTGAATATGAAAATGCCTCGTCACCATCTACGCTCGCGATACCTGGGCCATTAACCTGTTGCCCCATGGGGATGGCTACCCCAATTCGCGCGCCCAGACCATTGGCATGTGTCGCAACCGAGGCACTTGCCAAACATGGTGTAGGCGCTTCGTATTCGTCTTGTATGAACTGAACCCCTAAATCGGCAAGTTCACCAGGTGTTTCCTCGACTGACAGTACCACGCCAGCAGGCTCAAACACATCAAGCAGATCTCCGCAGATGGAGAGCAGGTCCTCGGGTTCACCAGGCCTATGCAGATCTTCAGGCAAAGAGCCCAGAATGTCTAGGTCAGACGCCACAGTCATTAGTCGGCCTCATGATTGTCCATGGCCGCCAAGGAAATGACGGGCACCTGGTTCACCACACCGACAGTTTGATCTGGGATCATCTCAAGCCATTTGCCAAGCGGAAACTGTGAAAGAACCTCTTTGCTGACCACCTTTCGGAAGTCAACAAATGCCTTTGGCATTGGCAGATATCGAAGACCATCAACACGCTCATGAATGGTGTTCACTGACAGTTTTCCTTTATCCCTTGCCTGAATAATCATCTGAGCGATAAAGGCAGGGTTGGTGACGTCAACTGTGCTATTGCGGAACCCGGTGACAGCGCTGAGACTCTCTGAGCGAGAAACGAATGTGCGGAATATGTTCTCTAAATGCTGTACCTGCCGTGCCTCAGTGATGTCTTTGGTACCGTCGCCGTCATCAACTGAACTCAATGCGGTCTTTGAGGCAGCGCTCTTTTGCCTGTGCTCAGAAGTTGCAGCAAAGACAAGTGAGCAAATCAGATTGAGCGTACCCTGCTCAATTTCCGGCAGCCAGATCATGACACCAGAGTTTAAGACTCCAGCGTGGTCCAGATGTTGGGAGTGGTGACATAAAGGACAAAGACGAATCCGTTTTTGCGGCTCCTCTTTTTTTCGAGGAAGTGAGTGCCACTGAAGGCCCGTCGAAACTTCGATTTTGCACCCAGCGCATTTTCCGCCAATTTCCACCTTACCCGCTGAACTCATCGGAAGGCAGTTTGCTTTTGAAACATCAATGCGCATGGGTGCTTGCTTCCAATTTACTGGATTGCAGTAGTCGGGGCCTGGCGGAGATTGGTGCTTCCGCCGATGGTCTTGCCAGTGGACTCAATCACGAATGGGATGAAGATCATCAAGGTCCCAATCACGATGCTGACAAACGCGTGACTCATCTTGGTGCGGCCTTCGTCCTTTTTGGATTGATAGAAGAGCCACAGGCCCAGCAATACAAGACAGAAGCCGATAAGGAGGGCGGCATCATTAAGTAGTGCCCAGATGCCGGAGGTCGAGCGCGAGGCGTTAGCTGCAGCGTCGCCAATCGAAATACCGTTGGTGGTGGAAAACTGAGCCTGAGCGAAGGCCGAGAATGGTGCGCTCATCCAAACGGCTGTGGTTGCGCGAGCCATCAGATTGGATGCATTGAAGTTCTTCATGTGCTTCTCCTAGGGTTATTGGGGAGATGAGTTGCTGGGAGTGTTATATGCTTACGCCGATGCTCGTAAGACCGGTTGATGATGCGAGAGTCGAAACAATCCGATCGATATTGATCAGGAGCATTCCGGAAAGCAGCCAGACCACACCGGCCTTATATGATTTATTACCTTGCTGGCCATGTACACCAACTGATCTGATTGTTGACAATCCATTCATGAATGCATAAACACCATAGAGTTGAATGAACGCCTTAATTGGCTTGAATGCATTAGGTTCGGTGGCCACGTTTGCCTCGTATGCAAACTCAAGACTTTGCGCGTCTGTGGCAAAGAATGTGATCGTTAGCATGTCAACAGTGCTTGGGAAAAATATGAATGCTGACCCAATGCAAATACTCCAGAAACCAGCCTTGGCCGAATGTGCTGACCCTTTTGAATACTGATCAACTGGTCGTAAAGCATTCAGGCCCCACAACACCATGATGAAACCTGCAATTAAGCAGATATCCATCATTAGTGAATAGACTGGGTTATATGACTTGCTAAGGTTAGACAATAGCGTCATCAAATCCATATCATCCTCCCCAGTTAGAATCAGTGTGCGCGGTTCAGGCTGGTGTAACGAATCTCACCGGCGGTGGTCGAGATCACGCCCGAAGCTTCGTTGACCTTGGTCACCTTGGAGCCGTCAGGGAGCATCGATCCAGGCGCGGCCGGGATGGTTTCGCGGGTCTTCAGATCCTGCACCCAGGCCTGCCCATCACGCATCGCATAGATGCGGAAGTCGGCTCGACCCGTGGTGCTTACCGCTGGCTTGATCTCCGGCTGCTTCGCCAGCGCCGTGGTTTTCTCAGCGGGCTTGGCAACCGGCTTGGCCGCAGACTTGGTTGGTGCAGCTTTCGCAGGGGAGGGGGATGCCGCGGAGCGCGTGACACTTGGCTTGGGTGCACCCTGACGAGCAGCAGCCAACTCTTGGCGAAGCTTGTTAACCTCACCCTCAAGTCGACTGATCTGTTGCTTGGCTTCGCCCAGGCTTGCGGCCAGCTTGGCAGCTTCAGCATCGATGCCTTGATTGGCGGCAACGGCCGGGGCAGGCGTAGTGGGCTGAGATGGGGCCGGTGACTGTGTCACAGCGGGAGCGACAGGCTGATTGGTCATCGCCGGCTGAACTGGCTGAGGGGCGGGCGGTGCACTCATGCCAGTTGCGCCGGCAAGCGCGGGATCAAGCTGTACCGCCGGGGTGGCAACTGGTCCAGTAGGCGCAACAGGCGCGGAAGTGGCCGATTCAGCGGGAGCCACCTGACCTGCAATCGCACCTTCAGTGGCTGTGCCACCCGGCACCAGCGGTTCTTCAGCAATGGGTGGCGCCATCTGTTGCTCAACTGGCGCGACGTCAGCGAGCACCTGCTGATCAGCCTGCCCACCAGACAGGCGCTTCATGGCCACGTAGCCTGCAGCCGAAATTGCGAGCGCGGCAATGCCAATGATGGCAATCGTGCTGCCATTGCCCGATTTCTTCTTCGGCTCTTCGGGCAGGGCGTTCGCATCTTCGAGTTCCATCTCGGGCTCCAGATCGTCCCCGGCGTTGGTGAAGTGGTTATCGATTGCAGTGGTCATTTTCTTGCGGTGTTGGTTGCTGCGCAGGTAGCGGATCAGATATAGGATACACCAGCGCCAGCAGGTTGACAAGTTGCAACTTGGCGGGTGCCGGCTCTTATTTGTTCTGAGGCGTGTAGATCACGTCGGCTGTGAAAAGAACACCGATCACAGTCTTGTCTGCGACACGAACTGTTGGGTCAAGCGAGTCAGCGCTCAAGTCCGCTGCCGCCTGCTCACCCACAGCTCCGAGCATGATTTGTCTGACACGGCGGTCATCGAGCTCAGCATTCGTGCTGCTTGTTGCGCCATTCACATTCACGGTGGTTGAGCCAGCGCTCTTTGCAACTTCCCCAACAGCAGCAGCAGCGCCGGCCAACGGGCGAAGCACGTACTTCGCCAAGATCTTTCGGTCGACGCTCGTCGCCACCCCAGCTTCAAGGGTCTGGGCGTCAAGCGAGATGGCCTGAATTGGCAGGGACGTACCAGCGCCAGGGATAGAGATGGTCTTGAAGTCAATCTTCGCCACCTCACCAGCACGTGCGGGTGTGCCAATCAACTTAGCGCCGGCATACCGACCACTCACAATTGTGGCCACCACCGGTGCGATCAAGTCCGTATTGATTCGGTTGAAGGTGACGGCTGACACCATCGTACCTGCGGCAATCAACGTAACAGGAGCAGCCTGTTGGCCTTGAGGCGATGCGGCGGGTTGCGCTGTCGCGGCAGAAACGGTCATCACTTCAGCGCCAGCAGGCTTTGCCTCTGCCACCGTGCTGCGGCCGTCGCCATAGGTCACCATGTCACTGCCCTTGGGCGCCCAGGAATCACGGCGCTCTTTCATGAAGGCCTGGATGCTCTTCATGTACTCATTCATTTGCTGCTCGCGCATCTGCGCCGCCTGCATCTGCTGCTGTTGCCAGCGTTGGTAGTCCGCCTGGTTGAGCTGATTCGGGTTATATCGCTCCTGAGGCGCTGAAGGCGTGGCTGCGGGCGGGGTTGGCTGCACAGGCCCCAAGGTGTCTGCGAGTGGCATGCCGCTGCGCCCATCAGCTTCCGCTGCATCCAGGCGCTGATCGTTCACGTCCTTGAGGACGCCTGCATATAAAGGCGAACTCGCCAAAGCTGTTTCGCCATTCACGGCCTGACCTGGTGCGGGAAGCTCCCCGACACCCTTCACCTCTTCAGGCAGCTGATCCGTCGCCGATCTGGTTCGCATGAGGGTGCCGTAGGCAACAACCACAACAACCAGAAAAACACCGCCAAGGATCACAAGGCGATTACGCAGCGCCCGGTTATCCATCAAACCCTTCTTTGGGGGCACCGCCGGGCGCGCGGCCGCGGTGGGTGCGTTTTCCGCTTCGTCAGCGAAATCGTTACCTTCGCCCTGCTGATCGTTCATCGAGTTCATGACTGCCTTATCGTGTGGTGGCGACCGATGCCGGAGAGATGTAGGGAGCAGGGAAGCCTGAGACCGACAGTGTGATGGTGCGTCCCTCGGATACCATGTTCACAACTGGCGTATGCGGTAGCTCATACACCTTCGATCCATCCGCACCTGAAAACACCCGTCGCGCTGTGGGGGCTCGCAGCAACATGGAGGTGCGCAGCATCATCTTGTTGCCGATGACCCAGGCACGGGCATCACCGCCAGTTACCTTGAGCTCAATGGCGCCCTGAGGTGTCAACCCATTGAGGATCTCGTTTTGATCTGCCGAGATGAGCTCATTGCTAAGGGCGTAATCAACTGTAGGAGCCTTTGCATTGGGCCCACGAGCCTGCACCGCCATCTCCAGCATGAAGTCGGCCAGTCGCTGCTGCCCGACAACAGACCACACGATAGGAACTGTAGAGTTCTCCAGCCAGACCGAGAGGTTCGTGGTCACATAGCTTTCAAGTGGGGTCACCGTAAAGATGTGCGGGGCACGCTTGTCGTCCCGTTTGATGTCGAGTTTGTCCTTGGCGCCGGCAATGACGGCCACAATCGGCCATGGGGCACCGGTGCTGTCGGTGAAGATCACCGTTGAGACCATGTCTGCACTCAAGCGCAAGACATGTGGAGCGCGGCCCGGCGTCAGTGAAATGGGGACACGGCTCGATTCAGGGACCGCACGGGGCTTGGATTTCGCGGCACTGACACGTTTCATCTCCTCCAGGAGTCGCTGGTACGCCTCGATCTGCTGAACAGACATCGGGTACTCAGCGTTGAATGCCTTGCCAACCAAATCGTTCGCCGCACCTTGCCCTGGCTCCAATGGGATTACGGGTGGAGGCTCTTGCATGGGCACAGCGGCTGGCAAATTTGTGAAGCCTGGCGGTGGGGGCTGGTAGCCACCAGTTTGTGGCGGTGCAGTCTGAGCGTGCGCTGACACGGCCAAGAGACCTCCAAAAGCCAGCGTCAGTGCGTACCTGGAGAAAACCTTTTCGCCATGTTCCATGGCGACCTTGGGGTTAGATGTGTTCATTCGATCTCACGAGCACTCGGCTGAGAAGTTAGTCGACGAAATTCGTAAATGTGAGACTGGTGGCGTCGAGCAAATACTTGCGCAGCGCTCCCACAGTCTCGGGGCATGCGTTCTCGGGCATCTTGTCCAGATGAGCCTGCAAGGCCTCAACGGATCGGTCCTGCATCGTGTCGAGCTGGAAGCTCCAGTCGTCCTGAGAGAAGAATTGATCACCGGTGTCACCTGCATCGAAAGCGCGTGATTCGGAATCGATTTCTGCAAAGTTAGCTGCGGACATGATGAAATGCTTTCTACTGTTGGGCCGACGCAGGCCGATCACTACGAACACACAAAGTTGAAGGTTGGCAACTTGACGGATACCAATTAACGCGCAAACATCTATCAAAAACCTTTCAAACAGTTACGACCACTTTGGTGCCTGGTTCGAGTTAACGGAAGTGTTGACTTAGGTCAATCGCTTGTTCCTGGATGGCTACAAGACATTCGATACCACGCTACCTTGTCGTTATCAAGTCGCACTGGTGTGCCTTGAAGTTGGATCAAGGCAAGTCGCCCTTTGGCATCAGCGCGATGATGGGCGAGCCACCATCTGAGTGATCGCAACACCGTCGGGGTACTCGTGTGTTTCCACTCTGGAGACGATGAGGTTGACCATCACGTTTTGCACGTAGCTCTTCTTGGCGCTGGAATACTGAACGGTCATCGGCATCTGCATGCGCCACATCAGCGTACCTTCCCGGGTGCGCATCGCATTGATGACCACCGGTGCTCCATTGGAGACGGCAGAGGTGATCATGACCTCGTCCTTGATCAGCTTGAGCTGCTGCGACTCCATCAGTGCCTGCTTGTACTGCTCAAAGCCCTCGCGCGTGAAGTAGCGGGAGTTTTCATTGATCTGCTTGACGTAGTTCTTTGCATCAAGCGTGTAGGCCTTCGTCACCGCGTTGGTAACCCAGTTCCCCAGCTGATTTGTGTTGAGCAGCGGGTTGTCGAGCGGGGTCAGAGGCAAGATCGCGCCAGATGGTGTCGTGGCGAAATACTTGGGAGGCAGAGGTGGGCGCGATGCCTGGTAGAAGTTCAGTCCCACCGAGAGAAGGAAGCCGACAGCGAGCAGCACGTTGGTTGTTTGTGCCGATCGATAGCCGTCCTCATAGAAGGCGTTTCGCAGTGAGATTTTCTCAAGTGCGCCAGTGTTTTGCTTTGCGGTGTTGCTCATGGGATTCATTGGTGGTTAGCGCACCATGGGAGGAAGAAAATCATCGGCAAGGGGATCGGCCGATGCGTAAACGCTCGAAGGAGATGGACGTCGATTGCCCTGATTCGTGACCTGCTGCTTCTTGTGCAGGTTTTCGAATTGGGCAGTTTTGGTACTGAACCTGGATTTCACAGTGCCCTTGCGGCCTGCGCGCTGCTTGGCAACGATGATCTCGGCAAGGCCGGCATCGGGCGAAGACGGGTTGTAGACGTCGTCGCGGTACACAAACATGATCACGTCTGCGTCCTGTTCTAGTGAGCCCGATTCACGAAGGTCACTCATCATGGGACGCTTGTCGACGCGCGCCTCCAGGGAGCGATTGAGCTGAGACAGAGCGATCACAGGGATGTCGAGCTCTTTGGCCAGCAACTTGAGTCCGCGCGAGATTTCAGCGACCTGCTGCTCCCGATTGACCTTACTGTTGCCGATCATGATCTGGATGTAGTCCACGATCAAAAGATCGAGCTTTCCTTCACGGTGAAGACGTCGTGCAGATGAGCACAGCTCCGCAATGTTCCCGCTCGGGTTGTCATCGATCAGCAAGGGGATGGCGCGCAACTTCTCAGCCGCGTCCATCACGAGCATCCATTCGGCCTCGTTCAATGCGCCATCACGCAACTTGCCAGCATCGACATCAGAGATGAATGCTAGGGCTCGCTGGGAGTTCTCGGCCCCATCCATCTCGAATGAGTACAAAGCCGCAGGCGTGCCTTCTTCGGCCGCAGCAAGACCCATACCCAACGCAAGAGCTGACTTGCCCATGCTGGGGCGCCCGGCCACGATGTACAGCTTGCCACCCTGCAGGCCGGACAGGATTGCGTCCAGTTCATCCAGGCCTGTGGGAGCACCGATTCGAGCGACACCACGAGAAGCCCGCTCAATGAGCGCATCAATCGCGGCGACAGCGTGATCACCGACCCCTTTTGCCTTGCGAAGCTTGTGGACTTCTGCCGCGGTCATCTCACGCTCAACGCGTGAAGCACGCTCGTCAACTGAAAGCGTGTGGTCAGAAGCTATCGAGTTGGCAACCGAGATCGACTGCTGAAGCTTGCGAACACGCCCCTGGTCTCGGACAGCGCTGGCGTAGGACTCAAGTAGATCCTGGGGTGGTACCGGCCATGAGGACCATTCGTTCAGGATTTGACCGGTGACTGCGGAATCGGCGCCCGCGAGCATGGCCACCGTCAAGGGATCTGCTACACGGACACCATCAACTCCACCCGTCAGAATGGACTCAATGTGCCCAAGCGATGTCCGCGCGGCGATGTCCCCAAACATGTCTGGGCGAACGATCTCTGTGACAACATCAAAAAGTGAGTTGTCACAAAGGATGGCACCGATCAACCGACGCTCAGCGATCTGTACGGCATCCTCATCGGAACTGGTACCACCTGGGCCGCGATCCATTTCTGCGAAGAGGTGATCAGATGGCACCTCATCCTCAAATGGCAGGCTCTCGCCTGCTACATGCGTGAAGAGGCCAACAGGCACCACCAATGGGGGCGTCTTGTCACTGCAGTCGTGCTGCGCTGCAGAAGCCGAGACTCGAATGGGGTCAGCTCCGATGCGCCGCAGCCTTGGAGCGGGAGATTTCGTTACGCTTTGCATGCCGAGGACGTGGTTTCGTTTGTCTTGCGACGGCTCGAACGGCGATCGGACCAGTTGCACGCGATCGGGCTGGTCCCACAAAGGATCCGGCTCATGACTCGTTCATGGAGGTCCTCTGCCAAGTCTGATGCCGACCGATTGCTCAGCGCAACAGTTGGCTTGCCACCGGCCTCGTAACGGCCGTTGATGATCTCGTAGAGCATCTGGTAGTCGCTGTCGCTGGAGCCGTGGAGGTCGATTTCATCGAGAACGAGAAGGTCGCAGTTGACCAAATCAGCGATCAGATTGGCCACGGTGTCCTGGCTGTCCTGGCTTTTGTATGTGCGCCGGACCTCAAAGGTGAGCCTGGGAAGGCTGACGTACCGCGCACTGAATCCTTGGGCCATGACTTCATGGAGCATGGCGCATGCCAGGTGCGTCTTGCCCACACCCGTTGGGCCTGTGAGGACGAAGCCAGATCGTCGAGCACGTTGAGTCGCAAAGTGGACCGAGTAATTCCTGAGTGCCTGCGCTACCTGAGCTGCGCGGGGCCCATCGGCATCGAAGCTCTCAAATGAGGCGTTTCTGAAGATCTCAGGGATACCGGAAACCAAAATGCGTGCATCAAGCTCGCTTTGAGCGAGATGGGCTCTGTTGCCTTCATAGACTGAGAGCAGTGGGGCGGTCAGCGCGGCTGTGCACACAGGGCAGTAGGCCCGGGTGCCGAGGGCACGCATGCTGGTGCCGTGAATGCGGCATGTCGCGGTCATTGCTGCGCACCTGCCTCAGCAGTCAAGGGGCGAAAGCGACGCAGGACCGGGCGAGGGCGGGGGAGTGCGAACGATTGCGGGGCAACTGCCACTGGCGGCTCAGGTGGGGCAATGGCGGCGGCAGGATCGGCCAAGTTGACACGATTGGCGGCAGAAGCAGCGCAAGCGCCAGGTGCCTCGCTGACATCGAGATCGGACAGTTCGGCGAGATCATCCAGATCGTCTACCTTGCAGAGGTCGACCGTCTCGGCCGCCACATTGACGGCAGACACTGGGGAATCATTCTGGACGTAACCGCCCATGCCAAAGCCGTTTCGTGAGCGGTCAGCCGCAATCACAGCGGTGCGCGTTTCAGCTCGTTCATTTGCCCGGTTGAACCACTGGCTGAGG
>JACCDZ010126240.1_pt1 | contig 16278 bp, 15 predicted proteins | sample 7449551 | NCBI WGS metagenome assembly JACCDZ01 (sample SAMN15323452, study PRJNA562643) | freshwater metagenome | isolation source: river surface water | place: USA:Blue River Watershed | collected 2017-08-18 | reverse complement strand
GTCAAGCTGAATTACTTCAGTTTGATTTCCTTGTACTCAACGTGCTTGCGAGCTTTTGGGTCGAACTTCATGATCGACATTTTCTCGGGCATTGTTTTCTTGTTCTTGCTGGTCGTGTAGAAGTGACCAGTACCAGCTGTAGATTCCAGCTTGATTTTTTCGCGTCCGCCTTTGCTTGCCATGATGGTGCTCCTGTTAGGGTTTAGGCTTGACCGCGTTCACGCAGGTCTGCGAGAACGGCATCAATGCCATTTTTGTCGATCAGGCGCAAAGCGGCGCTGGAAACGCGCAGGCGCACCCAACGGTTTTCGCTCTCTACCCAGAAACGGCGATATTGCAGGTTCGGCAGGAACCGGCGCTTGGTTTTGTTGTTGGCGTGGGAAACATTGTTTCCGACCATTGGGCCTTTGCCCGTTACGTCGCAGACGCGTGCCATGTGGACACTCCGATACTTTTATAAACAGCTGGTGCCTGATGGGCTTTGCCAATTTGCAATGCCTAGGCGCTCCAGCCTCACCTCGCCAGAAGGGTGGCGGTAACCCATTTGAAGAGCTTCAAGGAATGAAGTACTCAGCAAAGCCTTGGATTATAGCCAGCTTTTTAGGCCGATGCCAAGCCAAAAAAGGCCAATTAATGGCCTAGATGGGCTTAATCGCCTTCTTGCTCCAGAAAGCGTTGGGCATCCAAAGCAGCCATGCAACCCGTTCCCGCGCTGGTAATGGCTTGGCGGTAGACGTGATCTTGGACATCGCCTGCGGCAAACACGCCAGGCACACTGGTCATGGTGGCAAAGCCCTTCAGGCCGCTTTGGGTCACGATATAGCCATTGTCCAAGGTCAGGTGGCCCTGGAAAATTTCAGTGTTGGGCGCGTGGCCAATGGCAATAAAGCAGCCTTTGAGTTCCAAATCTTGCAAGGAGCCGTCTTTGGTGGACTTCAAGCGCACGCCCGTGACGCCAGTGTTGTCTCCCAGCACTTCTTCCAGTGTTTGGAATGTTTGCAAGACAATTTTTCCAGCTGCCACTTTGTCCATCAGTTTGTCGACCAAGATAGGCTCAGCCTTGAATTTGTCACGGCGGTGAATGAGGTACACCTTGCTGGCAATGTTGGAGAGGTAAAGCGCTTCTTCCACAGCGGTATTGCCGCCCCCCACGACGCAACACACTTGCTCGCGATAGAAAAAGCCATCACAGGTTGCGCAACCTGAAACACCGCGGCCCATGAAAGCTGTTTCTGACTCAAGCCCTAAGTACTTGGCCGATGCGCCAGTGGCGATGATCAGGGAATCGCAGGTGTAGACGCCGCTGTCGCCAGTCAAGGTGAAAGGGCGTTTGCTGAAGTCAACCTGGTTGATGTGGTCAAACACTACTTGGGTGTTGAATCGCTCCGCATGTTCCAAAAAGCGTTGCATGAGATCGGGGCCTTGCACGCCATGCACGTCTGCAGGCCAGTTGTCCACCTCCGTGGTGGTCATGAGTTGGCCGCCTTGTGCAATGCCAGTGATGAGCAGTGGCTTGAGGTTGGCGCGGGCCGCATAGACGGCTGCTGTGTAGCCAGCAGGGCCAGAACCCAGAATTAAGACTTTGGCGTGTTGGGTGGGAAGTGTGTTGGACATGAGGGCAATCTGATGGAATTCGGGAAAACGCTAAAACGCCATTGTAAGAAGCTTGTGAAACACCTGTTTGGGGAGGTCTATCGGGTAAGCTTGAGGGTTAGATCATGACCTATTCTCTTCGCACCCTCAACAACGCCAACGGCACGCCTGAGTCCGACGTACAAAACGAAATGTCGGAAGGCGTAGGATTGCTGCGTTTCACCCAAGAAATTGTTTTATTGATAGGCGCTGTTAGCTGGTTAGCCTTGGCCTTGGCCATGTTCAGTTACAGCCCCAAAGACCCCTCTTGGTCTGGCTCAGGTTTGGGCGGGCCTTTGGTCAATTGGATGGGGACAGCAGGCGCATGGGTGGCCGATGGCATGTATTTTTGCTTTGGTTTTTCCGCGTGGTGGTTGGTGGCCGTTTTGGGGCGTGCATGGCTCAAGGCCTGGGCCTACTGGTTAAGAGGTTCTGATTCTTCGGCCAATCCAAAACTTCGCGAAGAAGCCAATTGGCAGACACGGCTCATTTTTTGGGCGGGCCTTTTTGTATTGATGTCCGCCAGTTGCGCTGTTGAATGGGGACGCTTGGCGCGTTGGGATGCCATCATGCCGGGTACCAGCGGCGGTGCACTGGGCTTGACGGTGGGGCACTTTACTGTCAAGTGGTTGGGTGCCAACGGTGCCGCATTGTTTGAAATTGTGTGTCTGGCCTTGGGCATGTCGTGGGCGTTTGGATTTTCATGGGGTCAGGTTTGCGAAAATCTCGGCGCCAAAATCGATTCATTGATGCAATCGCGCCAAGAGAAACGCGAAATGGAAGAAGACTTGGCCATGGGCCAGCAGGCTTTGCGCGAGCGTGAGCAGCTCCAATCCAACGCCCCTGTTGAACCTCAATTGCATCCCTTTGGGGATGAGTTTGAAGAGAAGCCGCTGTTCGCTGCGGCGGGTGTGGCAGCGCCCGTTTTTGCAGAACCTGTGGCTCCCATGGTCATTGAAGCGCCTGTGACCGATGTGCCGCGCAGCGAAAGGGTGGTCAAAGAACGCCAAAAGCCCTTGTTCTCTGAATTGCCCGACAGCAAATTACCGCAGGTGGATTTGCTCGACAGCCTGACGCAGCGACAGGAAGGGGTATCACCAGAAACACTGGAGATGACCAGTCGCATGATTGAAAAACGCTTGAAAGATTTTGGCGTTGAAGTTCGCGTGGTCGCTGCGGCGCCAGGCCCTGTCATTACGCGTTACGAAATTGAACCCGCCACCGGCGTCAAGGGCTCGCAAGTGGTCAACTTGGCCAAAGACTTGGCGCGTTCACTCAGCTTGATTTCCATTCGCGTGGTTGAAACCATACCAGGCAAAAACTACATGGCTTTGGAGTTGCCCAATGCCAAACGCCAATCCATCAAGTTGAGCGAAATTTTAGGTTCGCAGGTTTACAACGAAGCCAAATCTATGCTCACCATGGGTTTGGGTAAAGACATTGTGGGCAACCCTGTGGTTGCCGATTTGGCCAAGATGCCGCACGTGTTGGTGGCAGGTACCACGGGTTCTGGTAAATCTGTTGGTATCAATGCCATGATTTTGTCGTTGCTGTACAAAGCCGAAGCGCGTGATGTTCGCTTGCTGATGATCGATCCTAAGATGTTGGAAATGTCGGTCTACGAAGGCATTCCACATTTGCTGGCGCCAGTGGTGACAGACATGCGGCAAGCCGCACACGGCCTCAATTGGTGTGTGGGTGAAATGGAACGCCGCTACAAGTTGATGAGCAAAATGGGTGTTCGCAATTTGGGGGGGTACAACGCCAAAATTGACGAGGCCACCGAGCGTGAGGAATTCATTTTGAATCCGTTCAGCCTCACGCCTGACGATCCCGAACCCCTTAAGCGTCTGCCTCACATCGTGGTGGTGATCGATGAGTTGGCCGACTTGATGATGGTGGTGGGCAAGAAGATTGAGGAGTTGATTGCTCGCTTGGCGCAAAAAGCCCGCGCAGCTGGCATCCATCTCATTTTGGCTACGCAGCGTCCCAGTGTCGATGTCATTACCGGCTTGATCAAAGCCAACATTCCAACGCGCATCGCTTTCCAAGTCTCTAGCAAAATTGACAGCCGAACTATTTTGGATCAAATGGGCGCTGAAGCATTGCTCGGCATGGGCGACATGCTCTACATGCCATCTGGTACTGGCTTCCCAATTCGAGTTCACGGCGCATTTGTCAGCGACGAAGAAGTGCACCGTGTGGTCAGCTATTTGAAGTCACAAGGTGAACCTGATTACATCGAGGGTGTACTAGAGGGTGGCACCACCGATGGTGAAGACACGGGTTACGGTGATGCGAGCGATGCTGAGAAAGACCCCATGTACGATCAAGCGGTCGAAGTTGTTTTGAAGAACCGCAAAGCCAGTATTTCACTGGTTCAGCGACATCTCAAAATTGGTTACAACCGTGCCGCACGGCTTGTCGAAGAGATGGAGAAAGCGGGCTTGGTCAGTTCAATGAGCAGCAGTGGTCAGCGTGAAATTCTGGTGCCTGCGCGCACTGAATAACACAATCACTGAATTGGAGTCATTGCAAATGACAAGCTTTTTCCGGGGACTCATGGGGTGTCTTTTTGCGCTGCAATCTTGCGGCGTTGCGCTGGCTCAGACGCCCAATGTCGAGGCCATGAACAGTTTGAGTCAGTTTCTCAAGCAAACACAAAGTGGGCGTGCGCAATTTACCCAAATTGTGACGTCGCCTGCTAAAGCAGAGCAAGCACCGCGCAAGAAAACTTCGTCGGGTTCATTTGAATTTCAAAGACCTCAGCAATTTCGGTTTGCTTATCAAAAACCGTTTGTTCAGACCATGGTCTCTGACGGGCAATTTCTCTGGCTTTATGACGCTGACCTCAACCAGGTGACTGTCAGAAAACAAAGCCAAGCCCTAGGACAAACGCCGGCAGCATTTATTGCATCGACAGGCGATTTAAAAATTCTTCAGGCCGAGTTCAACTTGACGGCGGAAGCTGATTCAGAGGGCATGCAGTGGGTCAAGGCCATACCCAAACAATCGGAAGGGGCTGTGCAAGCCATTCGTGTTGGCTTGAGAGTTCAAGGCCAGTCCATTCCTGTGTTGTCTGCTTTGGAAATTGTCGATGGTTTAGGTCAAACCTCCCGCCTGAACTTTCAAAATTTTGAAGTCAATGTCAAATTGACGCCCGACACTTTTCAGTTCAAAACGCCTGCAGGTGCACAGGTGATCAGGCCATGACAAGCCAAGACGCATCAGGTCTTCAGCGGCAACCTTCATTGCACCAACCCTTGGCCGAAAAATTACGCCCGCGAAATTTGGGCGAGGTCATTGGTCAGCAGCATTTGTTGGGAGAGGGCTTGGCTTTGCGTTTGGCTTTTGAGTCGGGTCAGCCGCACAGTTGTATTTTGTGGGGTCCACCGGGTGTGGGCAAAACCACCATTGCCAGATTGATGGCCGATGCCTTTGATGCCCAGTTCATCAGCATCAGTGCGGTGTTGGGGGGTGTCAAAGACATTCGAGAGGCGGTTGAAAAAGCGCAGGCAGCTTTACAAGGCCTGCAACCGCAACGCACCATTGTCTTTGTCGATGAGGTGCACAGATTTAACAAAAGCCAACAGGATGCTTTCTTACCGCATGTTGAGAGTGGCTTGTTTACCTTTATTGGCGCAACCACTGAGAACCCTTCCTTTGAAGTGAACTCTGCGTTGTTGTCGCGCGCAGCCGTTTATGTGTTGCAAGCCTTGGGCCAAGAGGATCTTCAACAAATCATTCAAAGAGCCTTGGCCATCGGTGCCATCGCGCCACTTGAAGCAGAGGCTTCAGATCGATTGATTGCCTATGCAGATGGTGACGCACGCCGTTTGCTCAATACCCTTGAAACTTTGGCGGTGGCTGCACAGCGAGAAAAGTTGGATCAGATTTCTGACGCATGGCTTCTCAAAGTTTTGGGTGAGCGCATGCGCCGTTATGACAAAGGTGGTGAGCAGTTTTATGACACTATCAGTGCCTTGCACAAGTCGGTCAGGGGCTCCGACCCCGATGCCGCTTTGTATTGGTTCACGCGCATGCTCGATGGGGGTGCCGATCCGCGTTACATGGCGCGGCGTTTAATTCGCATGGCTGCAGAAGACATTGGTCTGGCCGATCCCAGGGCGCTTCGATTGGCACTGGATGCCGCAGAAGTCTATGAACGCTTAGGCAGTCCAGAAGGCGAATTGGCCTTGGCGGAATGTGTTATTTATTTGGCTGTGGCAGCCAAATCAAATGCAGTTTATAAAGCTTTCAATGAAGCCAAGTCTTGGGTCAAGAAAGATGGCACGCGGCCTGTTCCTATGCATTTGCGAAATGCGCCGACACAGCTGATGAAGAATTTGGACTATGGCAAGGGTTACCGATACGCGCATGACGAAGAAGGTGGGTTTGCTGCGGGCGAAAACTACTTGCCAGATGGCATGCCGGCACCGGGTTTTTACAGGCCCGTGAACAGAGGTCTTGAGTTGAAAATTGCAGAAAAAATGGCCGCCTTGAATTCATTGAATCAAGCCAAGTCAATCAAAAACTAGGAATCAGTCACATGGATGTTTTCATTCAACAAGTCATCAATGGCTTGGTTTTAGGTAGCATGTACGCGCTCATTGCTTTGGGCTACACCATGGTCTACGGCATCATCAATTTGATTAACTTTGCACATGGCGAAGTTCTGATGGTGGCGGCACTCACCAGTTGGTCTGTGATCGGCCTGATGCAGGAGTCAATGACTGGCACGCCAGGCTGGGTGATTTTATTGATCGCTCTGTTGATCGCCAGTGTGGTCGCAGCTTGTTTAAATTTCACCATTGAAAAAATTGCTTACCGCCCTTTGCGAAACAGTCCCAAACTTGCGCCACTCATCACGGCCATTGGCATGAGCATCCTGTTGCAAACATTGGCCATGATCATCTGGAAACCCAATTACAAACCCTATCCAACTTTGTTACCAAGTACGCCATTCAATGTGGGCGGTGCCGTTATTTCTTCAACCCAAATCATGATTTTGGCCGTGACTGCCATCTCTCTTGCAGTTTTGATGTGGATCGTGAATGCCACCAAATTGGGGCGAGCCATGCGCGCCACTTCCGAGAATCCAAAAGTGGCTGCATTGATGGGCGTTAAGCCCGACTTCGTTATTTCTGCAACCTTTGTAATTGGCGCTGTTTTGGCCGCCATTGCAGGCGTCATGTTTGCCTCAAATTACGGCACAGTGCATCACAGCATGGGATTTTTGCCAGGCCTCAAAGCCTTCACTGCGGCTGTGTTTGGCGGCATTGGCAACCTCACAGGCGCTGTGGTGGGTGGCTTGCTCTTAGGCCTGATTGAATCGATTGGATCGGGTTACATCGGTGCGCTCACGGGCGGTGTTCTGGGCAGTCACTATGCGGATATTTTTGCCTTTATTGTTTTGATTTTTGTTTTGACCTTGAGGCCTTCTGGCTTGATGGGTGAGCGCGTCGCCGATCGCGCTTAAGCAAAGAGTGAGAAATTTCATGAACCTCTCAAAGAACCAAACAAACATTGCTTTAGGTGTCCTGCTGCTGGTCTTGCCCTTGATCTTGCAGCAGTTTGGCAACGCTTGGGTGCGAATTGCCGACATGGCCTTGTTGTACATCCTTCTTGCCGTCGGCCTCAACATTGTGGTGGGTTACGCAGGCTTGTTAGACCTGGGTTATGTGGCTTTCTTTGCGGTGGGTGCCTACATGTATGGCTTGTTGGCGTCGCCCCATTTGTTTGAAACTTTCCCAGCCATTGCCGCCATGTTTCCAGGAGGGCTGCACATGCCGCTGTGGGTCATTGTGCCTTTGGCGGCCGCTTTGGCGGGCTTGTTTGGCATGTTGTTGGGAGCGCCTACTTTAAAACTCAGAGGCGATTACCTGGCCATTGTCACCTTGGGTTTTGGCGAAATCATTCGTGTTTTTTTGAACAACCTCGATCAACCCGTCAACATCACCAACGGACCCAAAGGTTTGAATCAAATCGATCCCATCCATTTCTTTGGTATCAATTTGGGTAAAAAAATAGATCTGTTTGGTCTTGAGTTGGCCTCAGTGAGTTTGTATTACTACTTGTTTTTAGCGCTGGTGCTGATGACTTTGCTAATTTCCTATCGCTTGGAAGTCTCACGCATTGGCCGCGCATGGATGGCCATTCGAGAAGATGAAATAGCTGCCAAAGCCATGGGCTTGAACACACGCAACTTGAAACTCATGGCCTTTGGCATGGGTGCCACATTCGGTGGCATTTCAGGCGCCATGTTTGCAGGTTTTCAAGGATTTATTTCCCCAGAATCTTTCAGTCTCATGGAGTCCGTCATGATTGTGGCCATGGTGGTTTTGGGAGGTTTAGGCCATCTGCCAGGTGTTGTGCTGGGCGCCATATTGTTGTCTGCTTTGCCAGAAGTGTTGCGTTATGTGGCTGGGCCATTGCAATCTATGACCGATGGCCGATTGGATGCCGCCATTTTGCGGCAGTTACTCATTGCGTTGGCCATGATTGTGATCATGCTCATGAAGCCAAAAGGTTTGTGGCCTTCCAGCGAGCATGGCAAATCACTTCAAGTGAAAGGAGGGGCTTAATATGAATGCCTCTCACAACGCCTCCAACACCGTTTTAAAAGTCGCTGGCATTTCCAAGCGTTTTGGTGGTTTGCAAGCTTTGTCTGAAGTCGGCATGACGATTGAGCGCGGTCAGGTGTATGGGCTCATTGGACCCAACGGTGCCGGAAAGACAACTTTTTTCAATGTCATTACCGGTCTCTACACGCCCGACAGTGGCAGCTTCGAATTGGCTGGCAAGCCTTATCAACCCACGGCTGTGCACGAAGTGGCGCAAGCAGGCATTGCACGCACATTTCAAAATATTCGTTTGTTTGCAGAAATGACAGCCTTGGAAAATGTCATGGTGGGACGTCATGTGCGCACTTCATCGGGTTTGTTGGGGGCCATTTTTAGAACGGCCAAGTTCAAGCAAGAGGAAGCTGAAATTGCCAAACGCGCGCAAGAATTGCTCGACTATGTTGGCATTGGCCAATACGCAGATTACCGTGCACGCACCTTGTCGTACGGCGATCAACGCCGCTTAGAAATTGCGCGGGCCTTGGCCACCGACCCTCAACTCATTGCTTTGGACGAGCCAGCCGCTGGCATGAACGCTACCGAAAAAGTCCAATTGCGCGCACTCATCGATCAGATTCGCAAAGACAATCGCACCATCTTGTTGATTGAACACGACGTGAAGCTGGTCATGGGCTTGTGTGACCGAGTGACCGTACTGGACTACGGCAAACAAATTGCGGAAGGCACGCCTGCCGACGTTCAGAAAAATGAAAAAGTGATCGAAGCCTATTTGGGCACCGGAGGACATTGAGATGACGGCCACATTGTTGAAAGTCAAAGGCCTTCAAGTGGCCTACGGCGGTATTCAGGCTGTCAAAGGCGTTGACTTTGAAGTGCATGAAGGCGAATTGGTTTCCTTGATTGGCTCGAATGGTGCGGGGAAAACAAGCACCATGAAAGCCATCACAGGTTCATTGCCACTGCATGCAGGCGACATTGAATACATGGGTCAGAGTATTGTGGGCCAAGGCCCTTGGGATTTGGTGAAACAAGGCTTGGCCATGGTGCCAGAGGGCCGGGGTGTCTTCACGCGCATGACCATCATTGAAAACTTGCTCATGGGTGCTTACATCCGAAATGACAAGGCGGCCATACAAGAAGACATGGAAAAGGTTTTTGAAACATTTCCGCGTTTGCGTGAACGCAAAGACCAACTCGCTGGCACCATGTCTGGTGGAGAACAACAGATGCTGGCCATGGGCCGTGCACTCATGAGTCGACCCAAAGTCTTGTTATTGGACGAACCTTCGATGGGCTTGTCGCCCATCATGGTTGACAAAATATTTGAAGTGATTCGAGATGTTTTTTCTCAGGGTGTGACCGTACTTTTGGTGGAGCAAAATGCAAGTCGCGCATTGGCCATTGCCAACCGCGGTTATGTCATGGAGTCAGGTTTGATCAGCATGACAGGTCGAGGTCAGGATTTGCTGAATGACCCGAAGGTGAGAGCCGCCTATTTGGGCGAATAAAAAAAGGCACTGGATTCAGTGCCTTGGGGAAGCTTGACAGCGCTGTCAATCAACTCGCGCGCCACTGGCTTTGACCACTGGTTCGTATTTGGCCAACTCACGTTTCATGAAAGCCGAAAATTGATCGGGTGTACTGACCACTGGCTCGGCCATCATCATGCCAAAGCGCGTTTTTGTTTCTGGTGCACTCAAGGCTGCTGCAAAAGCTTGATGTAACTTGGCAACCACAGCAGGCGGCGTGGCAGCAGGGGCAATCAAACCCCACCAAGTGTCAACTTCAAAACCTTTGAGGGTTTCTGACATGGCAGGAATGTCTGGCAAAGCAGCACTTCTTTGGGCTGTTGTGACAGCCAGTGCTTTCAATTTGCCAGCCTTGATGTTGGCTGCTGCTGTGGCCAAGTTGTCAAAGTTGAAATCAACTTGTCCAGACAAAAGTGCCAACTGCGCAGGGTTGCCACCGTTGTAGGGAATGTGAACCGCAAAAATTCCTGCATCGCGTTTGAACATTTCTGCCGCCAAGTGGCCTGCACTGCCATTGCCACCCGAGCCAACATTCAATTTGCCAGGGTTGGCTTTGGCATAGGCGATTAAATCAGCCAGTGAATTGATTTTTAAACGTTGCGCGGTATCGGCGTTCATGACCAATACATTGGGTACGCGAACCATTTGCGTGATGCCAACAAAGTCGCTGGCCGCATTGAATGGCATTTTGTTGTACAGCCAAGGATTGATGGCGTGGGTAGCGACGGCTGCAATACCAATGGTGTACCCATCGGCGGGTGCTTTGGCCACAATGTCGACGCCCAAATTACCGCCAGCGCCTGGTTTGTTGTCGATGATGACCGTCCCCAGTGTGTCTTTCACGCGCTCGGCCAAAGCTCGTGCTGTGACATCAATGGGGCCGCCTGGCGCATAGGGAACCACCAGTCGAATGGGCTTTGTGAGTGAAGCGTTAGCGCTTGTATTGGTTTGGGCCTGAACCTGAACAAGGCTGGTTCCGAAGATGCATATCAATCCGCACACCGATTTAAAAAGCCAACGCTTAGCGCCCTGATCAGTGTGTAAATTTGTGTGATTCTTTGTCGCCATCATGCAGACTCCTTGGCCTTATCGGCTTCCGTGGTGAATGAATCGGCAAAAAATGCTTCTTCTGGCAAGCCCGCTTTGCTAATGTAGTCGGCTCTGGCAGAGTCCACCACGATGGGGGCACCGCATGCATAAACTTGAAAGCCGCTTAAATCGGCGTGGTCTTGTAAAACCGCCTGATGAACAAAACCCGTGCGGCCAGTCCATGCGTCTTCTGGCAAAGCGTCTGACACCACTGGAATGTAGGTCAATTGGGGCATGGTTTTGAGTTGGGCTTCGATCCAGTCGCTCATGTACAAATCGGAAGGACGACGTCCTCCCCAATAAAGGCTGGCGGGGCGTGTGATGCCTTTGTGTTGCATGTGCTCAATGAGGGCCTTGATGGGGGCAAAGCCTGTGCCAGATGCCAACAAAATAATGGGTGCATTGGAATCTTCACGCAGAAAGAAGCTGCCGTAAGGGCCTTCAATACGGAGAATGTCTTTTTCTTTCATGGTGCTGAACACCACGTCGGTAAATTTGCCACCTGGCATGTGCCGGATGTGCAGTTCTACTTTGGGTGCGGCTGCATCCAAAGTGTGGGGTGCATTGGCCATGCTGTAACTTCTTCGCGAGCCATCGCGCAACAAAAATTCAACATATTGACCCGCATGAAACTTCATGACGTCGGTGGCTGGCAGTTGCATGACGATCGACATGACATCGTGAGATTTCTTTTCCAGACTGACCACGCGCACGGGCATTTTTTTGATGGGGAAGCTGCCTTCTTCAGTCACTTGACGTGACTCCAAAACCAAATCGCTTTGGGCGGTTGCGCAGCAGGTCAAGATCAGACCTTGTGCCTCTTCCTCTGCGCTGAGGGCTTTGGCTTGATGATCGCCATGCACCACAGTCCCCGATATTTTTTTGCATTTGCAGGAGCCACAAGCACCATCTTTGCAGCCATAGGGCAGGCCAATGCCTTGACGAATGCCTGCCGCCAACAAGGTTTCTGAACCGTCTGCGCTGAAAATACGGCCACTGGGTTGAACGCTGATTTGGAAGCTCATCTTTTCGGTATCCTAGGGGGGTCTGAAATTTGTGAATCCCTGATTTTGCCTTCAAACCAAACCCCTTTGGGCGCTTTGCCCTCCCGCTTTCGAAAAGAACGGGTTTTGATCATCGGCTGCGGTGATGTGGGGCAGCGCGCTGCCAAAAAATTGGTGGGACGTAACAGGGTTGTGGCCTTGACCTCCAGCCCATCAAAACAGGCCGATTTGAGGGGGCAAGGCATCACGCCCGTTTTGGGTAACTTGGATGTGCCCGAAACCCTACAACGCTTGGCGGGATGGGCCACCCGTGTTTTGCACTTAGCGCCGCCTCCGTCTGACCGCGTGGGTGAGTGGTCAACCGACCCCCGGACTTTGAACTTGGTCAGAGCTTTGAAAAAAAGATCTCTACCGAGGTCTTTGGTCTATGGTTCGACCAGCGGTGTCTATGGCGACTGTCAGGGTCAATGGGTCTCTGAGTCGCAGCCAGTCAAACCGCATACCCCAAGGGCCATGCGCCGAGTTGATGCTGAAAATGTGGTTCGTTTTTTAGGTCGCTCAGGGGTGCGTGCCACCATTTTGCGAATACCAGGTATTTATGCCCCAGACCGACCAAACGGGACACCGCGTGAGAGGCTACTCAAGGGCACGCCTGTTTTGTTGGCACAAGACGATGTGTACACCAACCACATTCACTCAGACGATCTGGCCAGAGCGTGTGTGGCGGCTCTCTGGCGAGGCAAACCCCAAAGGGTGTTTCATGTGAGCGACGACACGCATTTGAAAATGGGTGATTATTTTGATGCTGCCGCCGACCTCATGGGTCTCAAGCGACCGCCCCGTGTGCCGCGCAGTCAAGCGCAAGAGAGTTTGCCCTTGATGTTGTTGAGTTTCATGAGTGAGTCTCGTCGGCTTCGCAATGATCGGCTGAAAAAAGAATTGCGGGTGCCACTGAAGTATCCCAACGTTCAAGCAGGTTTAAAGCCAATGGCAGCAAGCATCTCGCCTGTTCAATCGGCACCCTGATGATGAAGCGCTTGCGTGATTTGGGCTTGTCCATCAGTCCTGCCCGAAGGGTTTATGCCGCCTTTTTCCTTTATGCCTTGGCCTTGGGTGGGCTTTACCCCCGGATGGCAGAAATTCAAGAAAATATGGGTGTTGCCGAGGGTGCCTTGGGCATTGGCTTAATTGGTACCGCATTCGGAACCTTGATTTCTTTGACCTTTGGCGGTCCCGTAATTGAGCGCTTGGGGCATCGAAAAGTACTGCTTTTAGGCTTGCCTATGGTTGCTGCTTTTTACGCGTTCGCAAGCTATTCATCTCAGCCCCTGTTTTTGTTTTTCTGTTTGTTACCTGCCGGTGTTTGTATCGGCGCGATCGAGCAGGTTGTGAATTTAGAGGCTGATCGTGTTGAACATGTGGTTGGTCGTCGCCTCATGAATCGAGCTCATGGATTTTGGAGTTTAGGCTTTGCGTGCGCGGGTATTTTGGGTGGGTTGGCGGCTGAGTGGGGGTTAAGCCCGCAGAGTCATTTGTCGCTGATGGTTGTTATTGTCTGCGTTGCGACCATTTTGATGTTGGGACAATTTAAATCATCGCCCCATCGGAGGCATTTGGAAGGTGTTGATTTTCAACAGTCTTCGAAGCGTTTTGCGTGGCCCACGCCGTTTATTTTGGTCTTGGTCATTGCAACTTTAGCCCCCATGATGATGGAAGGCGCAGGCATCGATTGGTCTGCCATCTACATGCGTGACGTCTTTGCTAGCAGTCCTTTTATCTGCGGTATGGCCGTAGCCGCTGGGGCAAGCACACAAGCGATCACGCGATTTTTCGCCGATCAATTTGTCGAAAAATTTGATCCCGTTCAAGTGTCCAGATGCTTAATCCTTATCTTGGCTGTTGGAGTTTGCCTGGTTACATGGGGGCAAGTTGATTGGGTCGCCCTATTGGGATTTGGCCTCATGGGTGTTGGCACCAGTGCTATTTTCCCTTTGGCCATGTCAGCTGCTGCACAGAGAACGGACCGACCAGCAGCGGTCAATGTTGCTGCATTGGCGCAAACCTCATTTGTGATTTTTTTATTAGGCCCGCCGCTACTCGGGTGGGTGGCCGAGGTATGGCACATTCGCGCAACGTTTGGCGTGAGCTTACCTCTGATAGCGCTCAGTTATTGGGCTGCGAAGGCTCTGAAAAATTAAAGCCTTTTTTTGTCAGATAGTCGAGGCTGGCCTTGAGCAGATAGGCGCCTAGCAATGCGCCATTCAAGTCGCCTACAAACATCCAAATAGATGAGTTGGTTTCAATCAATTGCTTACTGTCCAAGATGGACCAAATGGCGTGGTGCAAGAGAGAATTGCAGATGGCATAGACCACAGTCACGATGGCCAAATCTTTGAGAGAGGTGAGTTGGATGCGACGCTTGAAGTAGATTTTGAAACCCATCATGGCAATCAAGGGGCCAGCACAGGACGCAACAATGTTCATCAGCCCAAGACTCAAAGGTTCATTGAACCAAAACAAAAGAATAACCCCGCCTATGAAAGTGGCCAAGGTGCCGTAAAGAGGGCCCATGACCAAAATATTGAACAGCCGCAAAAAAGCCGGCAAGTAGATGAGGGATACGTGAGTGGATAAATTGGCAAACTCAAACAGCCAAGTGTTCAAGATGTGAAGTGCTGGAAAAAGCACTGCCAAGAAGAACGTGAGAAGAAGATTCATTTCGCAATCAGTTGCTGTCGATTTGCCATAAATCGATGGTGCCCGAGGCCGGAATCGAACCGGCACGCCTTGCGGCGGGGGATTTTGAGTCCCCTGCGTCTACCAATTTCACCACCCGGGCGGATTGCGAAGACAGCGATTATGACATATTTTTTTACAGAATTTAAACGCTTGAGCGCCAAAGATACAGCAGATTTCACAGTGGACATTTAATTTGGTTAGGATGTCCCTCATGACGTCCTTGGAATTAACCCTTTTGTACCTGCTGGCCGCTGTGCTGGGCGTGGTGGGGTGCCGTTTCCTCAAACTCCCCCCCATGTTGGGGTATCTGGTGGTTGGCGTGGTTATCGGGCCTAACGCCTTGGCCTTTGCACAAAACTCGGAAGGCATTCGGCACTTAGCAGAATTCGGTGTGGTGTTCCTCATGTTTGTCATTGGCCTTGAATTCAATTTGCACAAATTGAAAGCCATGCGGCATTTTGTTTTTGGCCTGGGGTTTTTTCAGGTGGTCCTGACCATTTTGATTGTCACCACTGTTTCTATTTTTCTCAGTGTGATGGCGCCCACCTTGTGGGGCATGCGTTGGCAAACCGCCTTGACTTTGGCGGGTGCCATGGCCATGAGCAGTACGGCCATTGTGATCAAGCTCATGTCAGACCGGCTAGAACTTGACTCTGAGCATGGCAAGCGTGTTTTGGGCGTTTTGCTGTTTCAAGATTTGGCGGTGGTTCCTTTGCTGGTGTTAATTCCAGCGCTCAACGCGCCGCCAGAAGAGTTGATGACTGCCTTGTTTTTTGCCGCAGCAAAAGCGCTTGTGCTGATCACGCTGTTACTCACGGGCGGCCAGCGCTTCATGCACTGGTGGTTGTTGTTGGTGGCACGGCGCCAAACCGAAGAATTGTTTGCATTGAATGTTTTGTTAATCACGCTGGGCCTGGCTTGGCTCACGGAGATGGCAGGCTTGAGCCTAGCACTGGGCGCATTTGTGGCGGGCATGTTGATTTCCGAAACGGAATTCAAGCACCGTGTAGAGGCTGATATCAAACCTTTTCACGATGTTTTACTTGGCTTGTTTTTCATCACGATTGGCATGATGCTGGATTGGCGCATCATCTGGGATCGTTGGGGATTCGTTTTGTTCTTGGTCACCGTGCCTGTGGCTTTTAAATTCGTTTTGATTGCCGCACTGACACGATTTGGCGGTGCCACTGAGGGCATTTCTTTGAGAACTGGGCTTTATTTAGCTCAAGCTGGTGAGTTTGGCTTTGTTTTGTTGACATTGGGCAATCAAAACAACTTAATTCCCCCTGATTGGTTGAATCCTGTTTTGGCGAGCATGGTGCTTTCCATGATGGCCACCCCGTTCATCATCATGAGAGCCAATCAGTGGGTGATGAAATGGTCTGCCACGGATTGGCTACAGCAGTCGCTTGAGATGACGCAGTTGGCCCAAAAGAGCATCAACACAAAGAAGCACATCATCATTTGTGGCTATGGTCGATGTGGTCAAAATTTGGCCAAGCTTTTGAAAACGCAAGACATTCCGTATCTTGCTTTAGATTTAGACCCCGACAGGGTCAATCGCGCATTAGCGCAAGGCGATCACGTGGCATATGGTGATGCGGCAAGGTTGCAATCTCTGATGGCAGTTGGATTAGAGCGGGCCAGTGCCGTTGTCATCACTTACTTAGACAGTGCCTCCGCCTTCAAAGTATTGGCATT
>JACCDZ011202668.1_pt1 | contig 16286 bp, 15 predicted proteins | sample 7449551 | NCBI WGS metagenome assembly JACCDZ01 (sample SAMN15323452, study PRJNA562643) | freshwater metagenome | isolation source: river surface water | place: USA:Blue River Watershed | collected 2017-08-18 | reverse complement strand
TAGCCATGTGCCCGGACTTATTTCATTGCTGGTAATTTTGATAGTAGTTTCTTCTACAAAAATATCAAAATTACCAATGGTTGTTATTTGATTAGTCAAATAATTTTCAGGACTGCGACTACCAGTTGCTAAATCAACACCTAATCCGTCGATGTAATCTAGTACAGGTCCGCTTGCATTATTATAAATGTTGGCAATAATGCTGGTAATAATGCCCAACTTTTTAATCTTAGCAGGCGGGCTTAACCATACAGGAGTTTTAAGACTTAGTGTAGCAATATCAATTGCACTGTTTGTTCCAACAGGAACTGACCGAGAACTAAATGTAACATCTTGCAGTTCTACTACACTTAAACTGGTCCAATCGATATAGTTGTCAGTAGTTTGTATTTCTAAACTTGGATTAAACAATGTTAAAATTTGTTCAAGTATCTGTAATTTTTGATCAGTGTTTGACGACCAAATATCAACTTTAAATGTAAGATCAAATGGTGTAGGCATCAATCTTTCAACAGTATAGTTAGTGCCTTGAGAAGCAGTATACTCACCGGCTTCTCTGTCAATTTCACGTTCACGAATATTCAATTTGCCAACATATGTAGAGTCACCTAATCTTTCTCTAGAAAGATCTAAATCATTAATGTATACTGCAATGCGCGGCGCACTTGCCACAGTGTTTTCACTGTTTTGATTTACAATAGTAGCAGCTTGTCGATCTTGATCTCCGTACATTACTGGTACTCGAACAAGAGTTCCGTCGCCATACTTTACAACAAAGTTAGACAATAATCTAACAATTTGTGTAATATATCGCCTCAATTGGCCGTCGTAAAAATGCTGCATTAGAAGTCCGCCTTAGGTTTAAGTGCTTTAGATATCGCTTGTCTTTCAACAACAGTTTCTCCAGCAATAACTGTACTGTTGGTATTGTTGATAAAACTAGTTCTATGAGTTTGTCTATTGTCAGTGTTAGACAGCGGATGTCTAACTGCATCTTCAACTTTAACCCATCTAGATCCGTCATATCTAAACAATCTATTAGGCATCATGTCGGTACGTAAGAAATAATCGCTTGCTATTGCATTACCCGGAAATGCAATACCTGAACCAAAATCAGCACCATTGGGAGCTATTCCGTCGCCTAACAAATAACCAGTATACCCGGATCTTGTTGGGCGTTTAGTAACTGCATCCGAAGTTAAGGAAGTTGTACTTGCATCCGGCGGAGCAGTTGCATCGTCAGCTGTAAACAATGCAGGATTTCCATTTTCATCAACTGCAAGAGTATAAAACTGTTGTGTTTCATAACCACTTAACGGAGCATCAGCTTCTGCTTGCGCTAAGATTGCATCGTTAATCTGTAAATTTTTAGCATTGGTGCTGAGAATATCTTGTAAACTTTGTCCACCGTACGGGCTAAAAAATGCAGTATTTGTAGGCAACGTACCTGCAACTGTATCTGCAGTAACAGTATACAATGTTCCTTGATATCTTACTATTTCGCCCTCATTATAGGTACTTGCAGCATCGTACTCACCTACAAAGTTTGCATTAGTGTCAATAGGCTTGCTTAATATATCTGCATACTGCTGACTGTCGGAAATTTTCTTAAGTTTTAATCTATACAAATGTGGATACCAAGTACGACTAAATCCTTCTGCTGCACGTCCAACTTCATCAATTACAAAATATCGAGGCAGCGCAACATCAAAGTCGTTTAATGCAAACTCGTCTTTTAAATGTGGCAATTCTATTACATCGCCTGCTAACGGTTTACGACCAATAGTGCTGATAAAATCATTAATGTGTACTGTCATAAAAACAGTGTCTTGATCAATGAATAAACCAAACTGACTTAGGTTAAAATCAATATCTTGTACATTGTAAACACCACGTAACGTGTACACAGACATATCATATTTTCGATCTCTATTTTCTAAAAACAGTAAATCTTGAATATTCGTTTCTTTGATTACATCATACTGCGGTTGATCAGCAGTGGCATTTTCATCGGATGGATTTTTAGGCCCAAGATATTTGTGTAGATACAAATCAGTACCGCCAACCTGAAACATTTCAGATATTTGACGATCTATATATTTGTAATCGTTCCCTTTTTCGGGTTTGTATAGAGATAAACGTGGCATAGTACAATATTTAGCGTATAAATACACAGGGAGATCCAAATGTCAGACAATCCACAAGCAGTCAAACAACAAGTTTTTGATTATTGCCGCACTATGCTAGGTGACGGTATGATCGACGTTGAGCTAGATCCAGTACATTACGAGACTGCACTAGACAGAGCACTAACTCGTTTTAGGCAACGTAGTCCTAACGCTGTAGAAGAAAGCTATATGTTTTTAGAGTTAGAAAAGGATAAAAATGATTACATACTACCTAAAGAAGTTATCAACGTACAATCAGTTTTTCGTAGAACTTTGGGATCAAGAACTGGCGGAGGCACTGGTGCAAACTTTGAACCTTTCAACTTGGCGTATACTAACACGTATTTGTTAAACAGCACCATGCTGGGCGGCATAGCTACCTACTATATGTTTGCTAGTTATCAAGAAATGATCGGTAAAATCTTTGGCAGCTATATCGAATTTCAATGGGTTCCTACTAGTCGTACATTAAGAATATTGCAAAGACCGTTTAGCGAAGGCGAAACATTGCTTTTACGCTGCCAGAATTTTAGGCCTGACTACACTATCATTGACGACTTATATGCTAAACAATGGATTAGAGATTATTCGTTGGCCAACTGTAAAATAATGTTAGGTGAAGCACGTAGTAAATTTGCCAGTATTGCCGGGCCACAAGGCGGCGGAAGTCTAAACGGCGGCGACTTAAAAAACGACGGTAAAGCAGAACTTGAAAAATTAGATAAAGAGTTAGAAACACTAGTCAGCGGTGGAACTGGGTATACATTTATTATAGGTTAATTATGAAAGTACATGAAATATTAACAGAGTCAGTAGCAGACGTAGAACAACTGTTTGATCAAATTGAAGAAATGGTAGAAGCACTTGCTGAGGCACACGGTGTTGATGCAGAAGTTATTTGGGAAGACTTTGAATCAGTAGACGATCACGAACTGTTAGACGAAGCTGCTGCATGGAGAACTAGCAAAGGAAAAAGCAAAACTGGTGGTTTAAACGCCAAAGGTGTTGCTAGTTATCGTAGAGAAAATCCAGGCAGCAAACTGCAAATGGCAGTTACTACTAAACCCAGTAAGTTGAAGCCAGGATCAAAAGCAGCCAAACGCAGAAAGTCATTCTGTGCTAGAATGGGCGGTGTAAAAGGTCCAATGAAGAAACCTAATGGTAAGCCTACTAGAAAAGCCCTAGCATTGCGCAAGTGGAACTGCTAAGATGAAAGTATTTGAAATTATTACAGAGATGCGTCAGCCTAATCCTAGTAAGAGACAGGCACAGTCTACTCGTGGGCTAAACACTTATAAAGACGGAGAAAGGGCTGACAGTACGTATACATCTTATAGATTAGGTATGGCTGTAGCAGGTGCCAATGGAAAAGATCCTATCGATATGGACGGTAAAAGTTGGGCAGGTAAAAACAAAACTACTCATCCATACACTAACGAAGAACAGGAAATGCTAAAACAGGCATATAAAGTTGTTGGTGCAAAATATAAAGACCTAAATCACGGAGACCTAAAAAGTTTAGAGTTGGACAGCACCAATACGACAAGTCCAGTGCCTAAACGGAAATTGAACAAATACGGAGTATAATCTCTCTTGACACTAGTGTTTTAAAACTGTAATATATAGTATCAGCTGGAGATACTATGATTATAGGTTTTGTAGGTTTTATCGGGAGTGGCAAAGATACTGCCGCAGATTACTTGGTTAACTTTCACGGATTCCGACGTGACTCATTTGCTAATACACTTAAAGACGCGGTTGCCAACGTATTTGGTTGGGACCGCGTTCTCTTAGAAGGGCGTACAAAAGAAGCCCGCGAATGGCGAGAACAAGTTGACACTTGGTGGGCAGAAAGACTAGGCATGCCGCATTTAACTCCTCGTTGGGTGTTGCAATATTGGGGAACAGAAGTTTGTCGTCACGCTTTTCACGATGACATTTGGATTGCCAGCGTTGAAAACAAAATGCGTAAGACCACTGATAATATTGTTATCAGTGATGTACGTTTCCCTAATGAAATCAAAGCTATTCACAATGCAGGCGGTATTGTAGTTCGTGTTAAACGTGGTGCCGATCCCGAATGGTACGATGCAGCAGTTAGTGCTAACGCTGGTCCAAACGGCAATGCTACCTGGAGTTTGAGCAAGGCCAAACTAACACAACTTAAAATTCATGCAAGCGAAACAGCATGGGTTGGCGGCGATATTGACTATACAGTCTTTAACGATTCATCAATTGACGAACTGTTTAATCAAATTAAAAATCTGGTGTCAGTCCACCCTGACGCCATTGAAAACCCTCCTTATGGAGAGTTCGTTGACAGTTCGCACACACTGTCTTGAGATTATTGGGACGGGAGTTGTTTAGATTCCCGTCCATATGGAACACATTAAACTGTTCGCGGTGCTTGCTCTTGTAACCGCATTTGTCACATACTAACTTCATTCGGTATCCGTCTTGATACCATTTAGGCAATCCCTTGCCTACGCCCCCATACCGAGCGCATGATTCACATTTAGAACGATAGTAGATCCTACCGTCTTTACGATAGTTTATAGCAGCCGGTTTAAGGCCGCAACCGCATAATGGTCTAGTCATCACATATTTAGCTGCCCTTTTTGATCCCTTTTTGGCGTGTTATAACTAGCCATTTTTGATTTTTTTCAATAAATACTAGTAGAACAAAAACCTTAGGAGATTCCAAAGATGGCATTAAGTTCACCAGGCGTAGAAGTCAAAGTAATTGACGAATCATTTTATACCCCAGCAGCCCCGGGCACAGTACCTTTAATTATTGTAGCCACTGCTGAAAATAAAGCAAACAGCGGAGCTACCGGAACCGCCCCGGGTACACTTAAGGCTAACGCTGGAGAAGTTTATCTTCTAACAAGTCAGAGAGATCTTGGAGACACATTTGGTGATCCAATCTTTAAAACAGACGCAAGTAATAATCCAGTACATGCTGGTGAGCAAAACGAATATGGTCTACAGGCTGCATACAGTTTACTAGGTGTTAGCAATCGCGCATTTGTTGTACGTGCTGACTTAGATCTAGCACAATTAGATGCAAGTGCTACAGAACCAGATGCAAATCCTGCAAACGGTACACACTGGTTAGACACTCAAATATCAGCATTTGGTATCTTCGAGTGGAACGGTGCACCTATTACTACAGCAGGTGGACAGAAATTTGCAAACAAAGTTCCTCGCATTATCACTGACCCAACTAAAGTTGACGCCGGCACAGGCGGCCCATTAGCATCAGTAGGTGCTATCGGCGACTATGCAATTGTTATGGTAGAAGATGCAGGTGCTGACAATCCGCTATTAACTACACTACACCCAGGTACACTATGGTACAGAAGCAGAGGCGTTGCAGTTGGACAAACCGCCGGCCAATGGGTACAAGTTGGATCAGATGAGTGGTTTAAATCATGGCCAGTAGTTACAGGCACTACAGTTAATGCAGCACAAGGTGACGGTAATACATTTACAATCAACGGAACAACTATTACATCCGGAACAACATTGTTAAGCGTTAAAGATGACATTAATGACAAAATGTCCAGCGATGGTATTAGCGCAGCTATAGTTAATGGAAAATTAGAAATTTATAGTGACGGACAATTAGACGGTGACGAAACTGATGCTGACAATAGTAATGCTATTGTTATCGCCAACGGCACTGGATCTTTAATTGGACCATCAGGTACATTAGGTATTACTGCAGGTACATATTATGCACCTCGCTTGCAAATTAAACCTCATACTCAAGTACCACAGTATAAGAGTTCAGCATCTTTCCCTCGTCCAACTGGATCTGTATGGATTAAAACCACAGAACCTAACTTAGGTGCTCGACTACGTGTCAAACGTTGGAATGAAGCTACTGTTGCATGGGAAGCAGTTGAAGCACCTGTGTATGCAAATGGTCACGAGGCAATTTATAATCTTGACAAGGCCGGTGGTGGCTTAAATCTAGCAGTTGGCCAAGTTTATGCTCAGGCTAACTCAACAGAACAAGATGGTAGCGACGGTACTCCTCGACTAGCAGATTGGAAACTTTGGATACGTAGCGGAACAGAAATTGCTACAGTAATTAAGTCTGCTAAAATTTTAGCAGATGTTGGTCGTGTTGGTGCTAGAACATTTACACTTTCAGAAAGTTTAACAGGACAGGCTGCATTGGCTGCTGGCAAAGAAGTATCATTTAGTTGTAACGGTTCTACAGGCGATGCTACTACATTGGCAAATGCTATTAATTCTGAAGGTTTTGTAAACATTGAAGCCGAAGTTGATTCACAAAATCGTGTTGTAATTAGACACAGATTAGGTGGAGATTTCCGCTTAACAGAAGGTACAGGCACTCCATTAAATGAATACGGATTTGCTGCTCGCGATTACGAGCCAAGCTCGATAAATTTTGGCACAGGCACTGAATTCTTGTTAGCTGCACCCGCAGGCGATCCTGATGGGCACGACTTCGTTGCCAGTAGCTGGACACCGTTAGTGTATGTAGCAAGCAATGATGCTCCTAGCAGAATCCCAGCTGACGGACGACTATGGTATAGCAGCGTAATTGATGAAGTTGATATTATGGTGCATGATGGATCAACATGGGTTGGTTATCAAAATTATGAAGAATACACTGGAACTGATCCTAATGGACCTATTGTTTCAGCAACTGCTCCAGAAAAACAAAGCGACGGTACTCCATTAGTAACTGGCGATTTATGGGTCAGTACTGCGGATATCGAAAACTTCCCACAAGTTTACAAATATAATGCATTACTTGTAGAAGCACGTCGATGGGTACTAGTTGACAAGTCAGACCAATCAACTGAAGACGGTATGTTATTTGCCGATGCACGTTATAACACTTCAGGCGTTAACAGCTTTGAAGCAGGATCAATCGTTGATCTATTAACAAGTGATTATCTAGATCCGGATGCTCCAGATCCAGCACTGTACCCTCAAGGTATGTTGCTATGGAACTTGCGTAGAAGTGGATACAACGTAAAGTCTTTTGTACGTAATGCAATTGACGTCGCAGAAGACAATACTCGATTCGACCCAGGTTCAACTGGCGGCGAGTCAATGGCCAACTACTATCCACATCGTTGGGTAACTGCAAGTCCTAATCAAGACGACGGATCCGGCAGTTTTGGCCGCAAAGCACAGCGTAAAGTTATTGTTACTGCACTACAGGCAACTGTAAACAGCAACGAACAGATTCGTGACGAAGATGGACGTATCTTTAACTTGATCGCTTGCCCAGGATATCCTGAACTAATCGGCGAAATGGTCAGCTTGAACTATGATCGTGGACTAACAGCATTTGTTGTTGGTGACACACCTGCACGTTTAACTCCAGATGCAACTAGTTTGCTAGCATGGGGTAACAATGCAAATGGCGCACTAGAAGACAATGATATTGGTGCTGCTAGCTTTGACGAATACATGGCTATGTTCTATCCATGGGGCTTTACAAGCGACAACTTTGGCAATAACGTAGTTGTTCCTCCAAGCCACATGATCTTACGTACTATTGCACTAAACGACCAAGTTGCTTATCCATGGTTTGCACCAGCAGGTGTACGTCGTGGCGGTATTACTAACGCAACAGCAGTAGGTTATGTTAATGGTGAAGGCGAATTCAAATCAGTTGCACTAAACACTGGACAACGTGATACACTATACGAAACAAAAGTTAACCCTATTACATTCTTTACAGGAACAGGACTAGTTAACTATGGTCAGAAGACTCGTGCTCGCGCAGCAAGTGCATTGGATCGTATCAACGTAGCTCGTTTAGTGATTTACTTACGTAGACAGTTGAATCAATTGGCAAAGCCTTATATCTTTGAACCAAACGATAAGATTACTAGAGATGAGATCAAGGGTGCTGTTGAAGCTCTTCTATTAGAACTAGTAGGACAACGTGCTCTATACGACTACTTGGTAGTTTGCGACGAAAGTAACAACACTCCAAGCAGAATCGACCGTAACGAGCTATGGATTGATATCGCTATTGAACCAGTCAAGGCAGTTGAATTTATCTACATTCCACTACGCTTGAAGAACACTGGCGAAATCGCAGGTCTATAATTAAAGGAAGAATAATATGGCAATCGCAACATTAACAAGATTTACAGTGCCCCTAGCTAGCGACCAGAGCGCTAGCACACAAGGCATGTTGATGCCAAAGTTAAAATATCGCTTTAGAGTGATGTTTGAAAACTTTGGTGTATCAACACCAACAACAGAACTTACCAAACAAGTTATTACCGCAGTTAAGCCAAACGTTCAGTTTGCAAACCAAGTAATTGAAATTTACAACAGTAAAATCAATTATGCAGGTAAGCATACATGGCAAACTATGGCTGTTAGCTTACGTGATGATGTAACAGGCAACGTCAGCAAACTAGTAGGCGAGCAGATGCAAAAGCAGTTTGACTTTTTTGAGCAAGCTAGTGCAGCAAGTGCCATCGACTATAAATTCACTATGAGAATTGAAGTGCTAGACGGCGGTAACGGTGCAAGCACTCCTAATGTTCTTGAAACATGGGAATGCTATGGTTGCTATGTAACACAGGCAAACTATCAAAACATGAGTTATGCTGAACAGGGTCCAATGCAAATCGATCTAACAATTCAGCCAGACAACTGCTTACAAATTCCTTCTGGAGCAGGAGTTGGTGCTACAGTGGCACGTACTCTTGGTACAGCAGCTACAGGCGCTGGAGTTTAATCTTACAAAAAAGCAGCTTCGGCTGCTTTTTTTGTGACTGATCATTATCTACGTAGTTAATACGGATAGATAAATATTGTATGACTAGCAAAGCCAACGGACAATTCAACAACACAGGAGGTCGCGGCCTCGGTGATTATCAACATGCCGCACGAACGTTTGTTGATAGTGATTTTGCATTAGCGCCAAGACTAAAATTTCAATATCACGTATTGTTTAGCGGCAAAGGCCTTAATAGCGATCTTAATTTATTAGTTAAAAGTGTAGATTTGCCTAAGTTTCAAATTGCCAACGAAACTGTTAATCAATACAATAGAAAAAGAGTTATACAAACAAGTATGACTTATCAGCCGATAACTATAAAGTTTCATGACGATAACTCAAACACAGTTAGGCAACTGTGGGAAAGTTATTACAAATATTATTTCAGTGATAGCAAAGCAGCCACAAATAATTTGTATCAAAAATCACAATGGGCACCTATGTCATTTTACGGTTTAGAAAATCAACCAGTAAAAGCATTTTTAAATTATATAAAAGTTCACACTTTTGCAAAACGATCGTATGCAGGTTACAAACTAATTAATCCGATGATTGTAGGATGGTCACATGATAACATGACCTACTCATCCAGTGACGTTGCCGAACATACGATGACAATTGCATATGAAGCAGTAGTGTATGATTCGGGCGCAGTGGGCGCAGATAGCCCTCCAGGATTTGGAACAGCACATTATGATCGAACTCCTAGTCCGTTAACTGTCGGTGGAAGTTCTAACACGACGCCTGTTGTTGGTACACCGGGCGTAAGAACAGGTGCTGAACAAATTTTTGGTAATTCTACTCCGATAGGCACTACTGATCGAAAAACTATTCAAGCTGCACAAGCAGCTACAGCAAGTATAAATCTATATAATAATTCTAAAACATTAACCAACGCGGGCGCTGCCCCTAATTCTAATCCCGTAATTTTGTCAACAACACCACGTGCTGCAACCGGCCAAGGATCGTTAAACAACTTTTCTTTTCCTATTACAGAACCTGCGTCAAACAGAACAGTTGGGGTATTAAAAAATATAACAGGCACATAATATGACAAGCCAACTATCAAATTTGCCAAGTACACCTCAGGACAACGGCGAAGTTAGAAACTTTTTTGACAAGTATTTTCTAAATCAAATAACCTTCCCATCAAATCAAATTGATGCAGTAGTTGGATTCTTTTTAAAAAGAGGATTCGACGATGACGCTGCAAGAAGTACTGCAATAGTTTTATTAAATCAAGCTAGACTAGAAAATGTAAGTCCGTTTCAATTATTAGATACCATTAAAGGCTTAACGGATGCACAGTTAAGTGGTGTAGTTACTGAAGTACTTAACGTATACCGAGATCGCAGTTCGTCATTGGGATTTAAATTAATTAACATCGAAGAGACTGCTGAAAGTAGAAATATTAAACAATGAGTCGATTTGCTCAAGGTAAGTTTACATTAGTCAACCCGGACAAATATGTAGGTAACCGTGCTCCTACATATCGCAGTAGTTGGGAATGGCACTTCATGCGATTTTGCGATCAAGATCCTAGAATATTAAAATGGGCTAGTGAAGCAATTAAAATACCTTACAAGGATCCTTTTACCGGAAAAGGAACTGTATATGTCCCTGATTTTTTTATACAGTATGCAGATGCTAAAGGGCAAATGCAAGTAGAATTGATAGAAGTAAAACCTCAGAATCAAACACTACAAGAGAAAATTGGAAAGAATCGAAACAATCAGCTACAGTACGCTAAAAATCAAGTAAAATGGCGTGCAGCATACGAGTGGTGCAGTCGTCAGGGAATTAAATTTAGAATACTAACCGAACAAGAGTTATTTCACAATGGCAGAAAACGATAAGTATTATTATGAAAAATCTAGAAGAAATTTTAAATTTACCTGAAAGTAAAAAAACTATCAAGAAAGCTGAAAAGGAAAAAGCAGCAGCAGTTGCCCAACCGTTTCTTCGTGATATGTCAGAATTTGATAAAATTGCAGCAGCATTGCCGCAAGTTAAAGGTTTAGGTGATGCTAGCGATTCTGAATTTGACGAATTGGCTCAACGTGCTACAGATGCATTTGACGATCTAATGGATCTAGGTATGAACGTTGAAGCAAGGTACAGCGGTCGTATTTTTGAAGTAGCAGGCGGCATGTTAAAAAATGCAATTGACGCTAAAGCAGCCAAGATTGATAAGAAACTTAAAATGATTGACCTACAGCTTAAGAAACAAAAGATTGATCAAGATGCTGGTCAAAGTGATCAAGGTGTAGATGTTACAGGATCAGGAGTTATTGTGTCAGATCGCAATAGTTTAATTGAAAAACTAAAGAATTTGAAATAAATATAATATCGGGATATCACTCATGAAAACGTTTACAGAATACCTAGCAGAAAGTAAAGAAGAGAAGAAGTACTCTTTTAAAATTAAAATCGCCGGAGATCTTCCAGAAAATTGCGAAGATGTGATGGAGACTGCCTTACAAAAATATCAAGTGGCCAAGTTTACAAAAACTAAAACTACACCTATACAATCTAAACTTCGAGATTTTCCAACGCTTGAAAATACTAGCGTTACTATATTTGATGTTGAACTAGAATATCCTACTACAAGTCAAGTATTAACAAATTATATGGCGGAACAAACAGGCGTTTCGTTAGATTATATCCGTGTTCGTAGTCCATTAGAAGATGCAGAATCTGAATTAAATTTAGAGCACATGGACGAAAAAGAAAAGAAAGCATTGCTAACACAAGACTATCAAAAAGAAAGTAATCAAGATAAAGTAGGTGACAAGGGCATTAGTAATTTTTTAAAAGATCTTGCAAAGGCCCGTAAAGAATCTGAACCATCTCAATATAAAGGTGTCAATGATTCTATTTTAGCTAAAAAAGCGCCTAAAGAAAAAGCAGCCGAATATACCAAAGTCGTTGCCGCTACAAGCCCAATAAGCGGCAAAGGAAAAACAAAATGAACTTTAATGAATTATTTCAAAAAATGCGAGAGCTTGATCAGCCAGTCGGTGAAGAACTAAAAGGCGGCCAAAAGAAACTAGACGTAGATAAAGACGGCGATATTGAAGCAGATGATCTAAAAGATCTACGTGATAAAAAAGTCGACGAAGAGCTAGTTGACGAGTGTGGCATGGGACCAATGTCGTCTTCGCAAGGTCAACAAGATAACGTTAACATGAGCGTTAACATGAGCGGATCTGGCTCCGGCGGTATTCGTGATTTGTTAGATATTTTAAGAAATCTCGAATCTAACAGTGACGGTACAGATGGAGACGAGTTAGGTGATTTAATCGGTAAAATGGATAAAGAGCCTATCATTGGTAGTAAAATGGCAGTTGATGAGTTTGCTAATGAGCCAAACGAGATCTATGCTGACACTACCGCAGTTACCCCAACAGGCGACGACTTGCATAGTAAAGGCGGAGAAGCACCTAAGGTAAACGGTGGCGGTAATCCAATGGCTATGGAAAGTTTAATTTCAAGACTAAGCGATCTTTATCAAGACGTTAAGAGTCGTTAATAGGATTTAATCCTACTCAAAGCAGGCTTCGGCCTGCTTTTTTATTTGTAAATACAGTATGGCTACTAAATCATTAGACGGCGTCTTGACCAAGAAAGCGCACACGCGAGAAACTTTTACTGAACAACATATTCAGGACTTGATCGCCTGTTCAGATCCTAATACAGGATATCATCATTTTTGTAAAAATTATTTTTACATACAGCATCCTGTTAAAGGTAAGATGTTATTTGAACCGTTTGAATATCAAGAACGGCTGTTAGACGCATATCACGGACACAGGTTTAATGTAAACATGTTGCCTCGACAAATGGGTAAAACTACCTGTGCTGCCGGATATTTACTGTGGTATGCAATGTTTCACCCAGATCAAACTATTCTTATCTCGGCGCACAAATTTACTGGCTCACAAGAAATTATGCAGCGTATTCGATACGCATATGAACTATGCCCAGATCATATTCGATCAGGCGTAGTAAACTATAACAAGGGCTCTATTGAGTTTGATAATGGATCACGTATTGTCTCTACAACTACTACTGGCAACACAGGTCGTGGTATGTCTATTTCCTTACTATACTGTGACGAGTTTGCTTTCGTACCTCCAAATATCGCCGATGAGTTTTGGACTTCAATTTCCCCGACACTAGCAACAGGTGGACGTGCGATTATCACTAGTACGCCTAACAGTGACGAAGATACATTTGCTATCATTTGGAAAGAAGCTAACAAGAAGTTTGACGAGTTTGGCAACGAACAAGAAGTTGGTATTAACGGTTTCTTCCCCTACACATGTTCCTGGAGTGAGCACCCTGATCGAGACGACGCATGGGCAACACTAGAACGCGGACGCATCGGCGAAGAACGTTTCCGCCGTGAATACAACTGTGAATTCCTAGTATACGATGAAACGCTGATCAATAGTATTCATCTTGCTGGCATGGAAGGAAAACAGCCCGTTATGAATATGGGTCAGACACGCTGGTATAAACAGCCAACTAAGGATCATCTATATGCAGTAAGTCTCGACCCTAGTTTAGGAACAGGCGGCAACAGTGCAGGTATACAAGTTTTCGAACTGCCTACGTTTGAACAAGTAGCAGAATGGCATCATAATCTAACACCTATACAAGGGCAGATTAAGGTATTAAAAGATATCCTTAGATATATTCAAGACTGCTTAGGCGAGGACAGTTCCGGGAATATTTACTGGAGTTTAGAAAATAATACAGTAGGCGAAGCAGGATTAGTCTGCATTAATGATATAGGCGAAGATCAGTTTCCCGGACTATTTGTAAGTGAACCGATACGTAAAGGACATGTACGAAAGTTTCGTAAAGGATTTAACACAACACACAAAACAAAGATATCTGCGGCTGCAAGACTAAAATATTTGATAGAATCGAATAAGATGAAGATTAACAGTAAGCCTTTAATTTCAGAACTCAAGTCATTTATTGCAACCGGAGTAACATTTAAAGCAAAAACAGGCGAAGAAGACGACTTAGTCAGTGCGCTGTTACTAATTGTTCGAATGAGTCAAGTGTTAGCAGATTGGGATTCTAGAGTGTTTGATTCCTTTAGCACAGGAGATACGCTTGAAGAAGATTTTGAAATGCCAATGCCTATATTCGTTTCGTCTAATCTTTGATAAATATTAGCAATATGGATAAAAACCTCGCCCCTGTCGCAAAAGAACTATTTGGAAAAATTCGTACACAATTTTCCAAAGTTAAACTCGGTGACGCAAACAGTCAAGTAACTGACAGACCGTCAGATGCCCGCTTTTTTGAATTTGATTTTGAAAAACATGGTGTAAACTTGGGAACTATTACTATTAGCATTGGACAACCTAGTGCAGACGATGACGATACAGAAAATGATGGCTTAGTAGTCATGTATAGTAACGGCATTGTTGATGATCAACCGTCTAGTGTAAAAAAGCAATGGTACAAATTTTTAGAATCACTAAGTGACTTTGCCAGTAGCAGATTAATGAAATTCTCGGTGAGAGATATTTCTAAAAGCAATCTTGACAAGAGAGATTATAATTACCTAGCTAAGAAAAACGGAGAAAGCAGTATGTCAGAAAGTAAATTGTGGGGTACATCGAAAACCAGTTATCAAAACATGGGCGAAGCCAAACTAATTGTTAAACACACACAACCTGTAAACTATGCACACCCAGCAGGTCGAACATTACATATTGACAGTATCTATGTAGAGAATAGCCAAGGTGAAAGATTTAAGTATCCAGTAAAACATCTTAATGGTGCTCGTGCATTAGCTACTCACGTTGCACATGGCGGCAACCCTTACGATGGTATTGGACAACACATCACTGGTCTAAGTGAAGAACTAAACAAATTACGTATGTTTAAAGGATATGTAGACCGTAACGAAATGGTTAGTGAAGCAATGGGTGCTATTCAAACCAAAGTATACGAACGCATCGACCAAGTTAAAAAAGAAATTCGCAGTTTACAAAATCAAAGCTATTATCAATCTTTTGCAGAATCGTTTGTTGCAAATGATGCTAAAGAAATTCCAGAAGATGTGGTTAATGATTGGATTGATCGTCTAACTATTCGCACATTTAACGAAGAGCTTAAAAATGTATTTCCATACATATACAAATTAGTTGGTGAAGAACTTTCACCAGTTAAAGAATTAACTGCTGACGATATTCTAGGTGAAGACGATAGTAACGAAGAAATTAATAGTAATGAATCTCGAAGCCTTGATGTTGAATCTCAATTTGAAATGTACATGAATAGTATAGTCGATGAAGCATTGGATAGTTCCGACGATGCAACTCAACAGCAGGCAATTGATGATTTGAATGCATTTTTGGCCACAAATCCAAAAGCAGGAACTGACGGATTAAATGCTGCAATGAGTTTGAAAGATCTAATTGACGATGCTGATTTTGAAAATATGTTGAAAGATTTACCTGCCGAAACAGAGTTAGCAGGAGTTATTAAAGGTTATATTGAAACCAATATGCCTGAACTAGCAGACAAAATTGAATTTCCAGCACCGGGTTCTGCACCTGCACCTGCCGAAGTTCCAGCAGAACCTGTAGCAGCAGAAGTTCCAGCAGTACCAGAACAACCTGCTCCAGTAGCAGAAGAAAAAGAAGATCCTCCGTTCGACGGTCCTTACAAAAAGCCAGGTGATAACAAAGACCAGTTTGGCAACACTGTTAAGAATCCTGCTCGTCATGCTGCAAAGAAAGGTATGGCCGCTGCAATTGCTAAAGCAAAGAAGGCAGGCGCAACTGCTGAAACTATTGTTAACTTTGGATTTGGGGAAATGTCATTAGGTGAAGCAATTGGACGTGCTGGACTTGATGTTGAAGAGTTTTTCGAAAGTAGCAGTAAGCAAAATGAAGTAGTTGAGTTTGTTAAATCAATGTACGACGAAACAACTGGTAATTTCCCTAAGGGTGAAACTGGTGTATTACTAGCAGTAGAAAAACAATTCGGAGAAGACGCTGCTCAATTAGCACACAGCGTGATCAGCGAATTATCTCAAGTTTATGAATCGAAAAGACTAAGACAACTTGCAGGTATTACTGAAGCTAGTCTTAGTGAAATGAATATGGATGTTGATCAAATGTTTAAGAACATGGGAAACATGCCGGGTGCAACTAAAACATCGAGTTTTAAATCAAACATTAACGGAAAGCAAGATGACTCCGAAGCAGGATACAATGCTGCAATGGGTAAATTTAAAGATATGTCTAAAGGAATGGGATTTAATACAGACGGTGAAGATCCCATAGGCGGTA
>JACCDZ010841134.1_pt1 | contig 16289 bp, 15 predicted proteins | sample 7449551 | NCBI WGS metagenome assembly JACCDZ01 (sample SAMN15323452, study PRJNA562643) | freshwater metagenome | isolation source: river surface water | place: USA:Blue River Watershed | collected 2017-08-18 | reverse complement strand
GGCGGCGTCGGTCACCGCGGGGAACATCTTGGCGCCGTCGATCAGGTGTGTGATGCGGTTGTGGTGAAAGAGCGCGACCGGGTTGCCCACGGCGGGATTCAACGTGGTGTGGGTGACAAGCCAGCCCTCGATGTTGTTGCGATGGATGGTGATGGTGCCGACCTCGTGGTTGGAGTCGGTGACATCCTTCGCTTCCGGGGTTTCGTGCAGGAGGCGCGTGCCGAAGAGTTTCGGGTCGGCGTGGATGGGGCCGAATATCTGGGCGACGAGGTCGGGATTCCGATCGACCTTCCAGGTGCGGTAGGCGTCCGGCGAGTAGGAAATGAGAAAGGTGCCGTCGCCTTCTGTCTTGCCGACGCCCAGCACATCGTCTTCGCTAAAAAAAGGATCGAAGTCGAGCGCGCGAACGGTCAAGCCGGCGATGCCGGCCCCCCGCTCATCGATGACACGTCCGTGGATGCTGATGTTGGCCATAGGTTCCGTCAGGTGACCGAAACCTACGCCGCTCGCGCGACCCTGTCAACCGTCAAGGCACGTGGGAATACGTGTATTTATGCGGGTGGACGGGCATGCCGTGTCATGTTGCGACGATGTCGTGATGGTCTGTGTCTTCACGAGCCCACCTGAAGTAATCGGGTCCACGATGAAGCCTCGGGAACGCGATCACTTCACTGCCGGCTGTGGCATGCCATAGCCATTTGCCCAAGCCAGATCGATCACTCGCTCATTCGACTGTGAGAGCGACAATTGCTGATCGAACAGCGTGGGATACGAACCGATCATCGTCGCCTGAAAGTCCGGGTACCGGTCTGCAGAGACGCCGGTGAGGGTAGCCAACGACGCAAGATATTCCCCCTGGCCGCGGGCTATGTCTGCGCGGAGATTTTCGTGGGTATGCATCGCGAAGACGGTGGCCTTTTGTTTCGCCCTGAGCAAACGGCCGTCCGCGAGCGCGCCCGGCGTCGTGCTCGACGTAAATTCGGTCGTCGGATCGAGGAACTCTTTGGTGGCTCCGGATGTGCCGTTGGTGAGTTGGGTCGTGGCGTCGAACGGCGCCTTCGTCAACTCGACGGTGGCATTCGTCATACAGCCGCCGAGGGTGAGGAGCAATCCGGGAATCAGTGCAAAGCGTGTGGTGATCATATGAGGCCTCCTGGGTTCGCCCGATGTGTACACAAGTGAAGTACCACATCGAGCGCCAGGGCCGACCCTAGGAGGAGCCCTAGTTTGAGGGAGGTTCTTGTGGCTCCGACCGGCGGGCGTACGAAGCATGAGGGGATGCCGTGTACAACCCTCATTTTTCAAAACCTACGCTGCTCGCACGTTCTTGTCTGCCGTCGGGACACGGGGAAATACCTGTATTAATTATGTGGCGTGAAATTTCTGATTGCCACAGGCTACGTAGTTAACTATGATGCGCTCGGGTGAATGACGTGTAAGCCATCGACGCCACCTAGCGAAGCAGAAAATGCCAGGCCGGGCATCTACACTTGCCAAGCTTACTTCTCCGAGGCTCTACGCCGTTACACGCCGTGTGCGCCTCTTCACCTTGCTCGAAGAACATCATCGTCGCCATCCATTGATTTGGGTTGCCGGGCCTCCTGGAGCCGGCAAGACGTCTCTCGTTGCCAATTATCTGGCCGAGCACAAGTCGCGGACACTGTGGTACCACGTGGATCCCGGTGACGTTGACCTCGCCACGTTTTTCCATTACCTCGCGCAAGCCGCTCAGGCCGCAGCCCCTCGAAAAAAACTTCGCTTGCCCGCATTGACCCCGGAGTTCATGGCGGATGTGCCGGGCTTCACCAGACGGTTCATGCGGGAGCTCTGGTCGAAGGTGCCGCTTCCGGCTGTGTTAGTCCTCGACAACTATCAAGAACTGCCAATTGAAGCCCTTCTTCACCGGATGCTCCCTATTGCGCTCGCTGAGTTTCCCCAGGGAGCAGCCCTCATTGTCATTAGCCGTGAAGGTGTTCCAGAGGCTTTCGCAAGAGAGCTGGTACACAACGGGGTGGGACACATTCGGTGGGAAGACCTCAGACTCACATTAGAAGAAACCGCCTCATTGGCAGGATCCGTATCCGGCATCGATGAGGAAACGCTTCGATCTCTTCATGCCAAAGCTAATGGTTGGGTGGCTGGCACGGTGCTGATGGTGGAGAAGTTAAAGGCGAAAGAGACCTGGCACACACCCGCCACGTCTGAATCGATGACCGAAGTGTTTCATTACTTCGCAGAACAAGTGTTTATGGGTATGGATTCAAGCACCAGAGAAGTGTTGATGCGCACGGCGCTTCTGCCATGGGTGACGGGGACGATTGCCGAAGAAGTCAGCGGGAATCCTGCTGCTGCACGGATCATTCGAGATCTGTATCAGCGTGGACTCTTTGTCGATCGCCGAGCCGACGCAGAAGTGCGGTATCAGTATCATGATCTGTTTCGAGAGTTCCTGCTCGATCAGTTCTGCAGGCATTTCGACGAAGAAACGCTGCATGACCTCAGGCGCACTGCGGCGCATGTAGCCAAACGCTATGGGCAAGAAGATACGGCCGTCGCACTCTACGCGGGGACAAAGTCTTGGGATGACCTCAGCCGGATGATCGGCGGGATAGCCGAGAAGTTGCTCTCCCAGGGACGGAATCAAACGTTGCAGAAATACATTTCGCTCTTTCCGCAAGGGGAGCAGCAACAGCGTCCCTGGCTGCTCTATTGGTCAGGGATCAGCCGCTTAGTGTTCGATCCGATCACTGCTCGAAATGACTTGGAGCGTGCTCATCACCACTTTGACACTGCTGAACAACAAGATGTGGCAGGACTCTTTCTTGCTTGCAGCGGCATTATCGAGTCCTACATTTGCGGTGCGGATGACATGGCGCCCGCCATCATTTGGGGCGATCGGGTCCAACAACTCCTTCACCAGAATAAGGGATTCCCTACTCCGGCCATCGAAGCGAGAGTACTGACCCATCTGCAGGGATTGATGTACGCCGCCTCTCATCATCCTTTACTGGCGGAACTGGAAGAGTCTGTGGATAGAATCCTGAGCACGTTGGACGATCCAGCCGGTCGCTTCGGCGTAGTGGCCACATTTGTCAACCTTCCTCTCTGGAGGGGTGACTTCAGACGGGTTCGTCGCATGTTGGATCAACTGAACCCTTATATGGAAGACGTCTTGATTCCGCCGGTAACCCGCCTCTGCTGGAATGTCATGGAAGCAAACTATGCCTGGAATATGAGAAGCCACGATCAGGCAAACGAGAGACTCGCACGAGCTCTTGCAATCGCAGAAGAATTCGGAATTCTCGTCTTCAAACCCATGATCTTTGGCATACTAGCCTACAATGCATTGGCGGCGGGAGATGACGAAGAAGGAGATAAGAGAACCAACCTCCTAACGGGGGAAATTCAGTCTCATCAACGACTCGCAATCGGGCAGCGGGATTTTTATCGCGCCGGTGTTGCGCTAATGAGGAATGACCTTTCTTCTGCGTTGCAACACGCCACATCCGCACTTAACACGCACATTTCCATATGCTTGCCTTTCATGACCGGTAATTGTCGTGTGGGGCTTGCAAAGGTGCTGCTTGAGTTGGGAGAGTTCGTGAAGGCCCGTGAGCAGTTGGATCAAGCGCTGGAATACGCTCGAATCATGCGCTGCAGCACAACGGAGGTCCACGGTCTCTTAACAATGGCGCAAATATTCTTTCGAGAAGGGCAAGTTGAGCAAGGGAACGAGTCGTTGCAGGAAGGGTTACGCGCTGCACGACTCATCGACTATCTCGTCTTAGAATACTGGTGGCGACCAAAGGTCATAGCAGAACTCTTGGCGCATGCGCTCGAGGCAGAGATCGAGGTCGACTATGTTCGCAGCGTCATTCGTCGCCGTAGTCTTCGTGCACCATCTTCTGGACTAAAACACTGGCCCTATCCCGTGAGGATTACCACCTTGGGGCGGTTCGAGATAACAATTGATGACGTTCCCCTGACCACCACAGGGAAGACTCAGCGCAAGCCCCTCGAGCTCTTGAAGTACCTCTGTGCAGCAGGAGCACAAGGGGCTAACCAGGATGAAATCGAAGAGGCCTTGTGGTCCGAAGCAGATGGCGAAGCTGCCGATCAAGCCTTCCGAACGACGCTGCACCGCTTGCGAAAACTTCTCCATCACGACGCCGCCGTGCAACTCGCCGATCGCCATCTCTCGCTCGATCCATCGCTGGTGTCGCTGGATCACGCGGCCTTTGAAGCCAAAGCTCTGACCGTCGATCGTACAGATTCAGTGGCCCTTGAGCAGACGCTCGCCTTGTATCGTGGGCACTTTTTGCATGGCGAGACCGCACCTTGGATCTTTCCGGTTCGGGAACGATTACGCGCCCTATTCCTGAGTCTCACCGAGCAATTGGGGATACTTTTGGAGGAGCGAGGCGAAGTCGGGGAAGCAACGCAGCAATACCTTCGTGCCCTCGAAGTCGAGCCGATCGCCGAAGTGATGTGCCGAAAAGTGATGATGACCTATGTGCGGTTAGGGCGTCGATCCGAGGCGATCGGCGTGTATCAGCGATTCAACCAGGCCCTCCAAACCAAACTCGGCGTTCCTCCGACTTCGGAAACCGTGTCGCTCTACCATGACATCACAAAATCATAAGTCCGACGTGAAATCTGTCCAAATCGGTCAAAATCGTTCTATCTGTCACAGATCTGTAACGCACTCAGGATGATCTTCTAGGGGGAAAGTGGATCATTCATCATCCTAAGAAAGGAGTTCGTTATGCCCGGCCCAGCTAGCATCAAGAATAAGATTACCCAGAATGTTCAAGAAGCAACTCGTATTGCGCGGCTAAGGGAGGAAGCATCGACATCTATAAAGGCCAAATATGAATCATTAGGAGGCCCCGCTTTTGGGCAAGTGACACGAAGAGAGTTTGGCGCCTGGTATCTCAGTTCAGGAGCCTGTATTTGCTACAACAGCGCCATGAAAGCATCCTATGAAATTCATGGGGCGATTTATGAAAAATGGATGAAGCTGGGCGGGGTAAGTTGGAGTATCCCCACCACGGACGAATCCCCGGCGGAAGACAAGGTAGGAAGGTTCAATTTGTTTGAAAAAGGCACATCAATCTTCTGGTCTCCAAGTACAGGGGCTTTTTGCGTTTATGGAGATATTTTTCAACGATGGTTAACGCTAGGGCGTGAACGATCCTATTTGGGCTATCCAACCAGCGACGAAATAGCATTTCCTGAAGGGGGTCGTGCGAACACATTTCAACATGGAGGCATCTACTGGTGGGGAGACACCGGAGCAATCGATTTGCGGGACGTGGTGATTTCCTATAAGGGAATTCACTGTTTCGGTGAAACTGATAACGACCAACTCTCCGCCTCGGACGAGCCCTACGTAGTACTAAGTTATTCCAGTCCTGAACGCGCTGATACAATTAGGAGCAAGGTCTATGGGGGTGTTGACGCAGGAGAGACCTTCACTGATTTCACCGAACTTTATCGCGGCAAGCCCTACGGGATTGTTCTTAACACCGTGGTTATGGAGCACGATGAAAGCAATCCGGATGCTTACCGGGACGAGATAAAAAAGACGGTCATGGCCGTGCATTCAGCCGGCGTCATCGCTCTGGGCCTTATTCCACTGGTTGGGCCAATTATTGCTTCGGTCGCAGGTCCAGGATTAGGCGCGCTGATGCCCGCAGTAGCAGACGAGTTACATAAGATTTTTGACTTTGGTGATGACAAAATTGGTGCAAGTAACATTACACTGAATGCAAGGCAGATGGTTCTCTTAGCTGCTCGAACGTCGACTAGTAAGGTTAACAATCTAGATTACAAGATAGAGACGGACCTGGTGTCCGGCGAGGGGGCGAGCTACAAGGCATATTTTGACATCTATCCAGCATAAGGTTCACATGCAGACCCGCGCGCCGATCGTAATCATGGAGGCGTCACGACTATAGCAAGCCTCAGGGGAACGCCGACACCGAACGGCTGTTGCGAATGCTGAAAGAAGAACGCGGCTAGATCTGCGAGTGAAAGGTGGCTTCGCTTCTTTGGACAGAATCGTTCAGTTCATAAATGGTGCTAGGCGGTTTGAGCCTGCGCGGCAGTTGGCCGTGCAGGTAGCTCTCCCTTTGACTGTCTCGATCTATGGGGAGCTTACGGGTGCGCGAGATGGAGCATTCTGCCATACATGTTTGATGGGTTAAGAGCAGGTAGTCGACTCAAAAGGGAGGGGGCTATGGGCAGCAGTGAGAGCGGGGATGATATAGAGGCTGGTAGGACGAATATGGCGGAACACCCGACGGTTATCCAGGGGGGCCGACCCTCAGAATCTGAGGTGGATTTCCTTGGCACAAGAGTGTTTGAAGCCGGACCTCGGCGAGACGGGCAACGGCCAACCACCACCCTGAGTGGGATTCTCGGTAAAGGTTGGAATGGAGCTGATTCGCCGGTGGGGCGACAGCCTGGGACTGGCGTTATGGGGCTCGGGGCACCTAATCGTGGGCCGGGCATGGTGGGTTTCGGGGCTGGTGCGCGCACGGGAGTTGATTTTCTTAGCGATCCACAAATCAATATTGAAGGGCTCGGCGGAACGGGAATGATCGGCATCGGCGGAAACGGCGCTACTGCCCCCTTTGGGGTAGCAGATGACATCGCGGTTGATCTTCCATCGCTTCCGGGTGCTGGGGTAGTCGGTCGAGGAGGCCACTCGATATATTCTGCTCCGGGACCAGGCAACGGCCCTGGTGTCGTTGGTATTGCAGGTGGAGAGCACTACGGAAGGCCGGCCGCCAACCTCTCGCAGGAAAATCTTGCTGCCACGGCCAATGTCGGGGTCGTGGGATTCGGCGGCAATGGACCGCATGGCGGTGGTGGTAGTTGGCTCGGGCCGCCTAGTGCTGGCGCTGGCGTGCGCGGCATTGGTGGGGTTGCCACTACTACAGAAGATCATATCCCATCGCGCATAGAATCGGGCGGGCCGGGAGTCGTCGGCATCGCGGGTAAGGTGAGTGTGCCTGCCGATGCTACCCTCTCGAATGTGGGAGTTGCTGGATGGGCCGGTGTCGGTCCGGGTGTCTTAGGTTATTCGGAAAACTCTCATGCTATCCGTGGTATTTCGAATAAATCCCCAGCGGTGTTTGGTTCCAGTGGTGACAGCAACGGAGGCTACTTTGAGAGTGAGAGAGTCGCGCAAATCCACCTGCAGCCTTTGCGTGACGAGATTCCTGACCCCAACGGCATCATTCCAGGCTTTCCTGGCGATATCCTTGTCACTAAGTCACGGTCAACGAAGGACCGAAGTGTGTGGGTGGCAGGGCTCTGGTTCTGCAAGATGCAGGGGACGAACAACTGGGTAACCATAGCCTGAGACAATTCAGACTGATTGGTCTCTGCGAAACCAATTTGTGTGATGTATTTTGTTCAATGTCTGTGGCAGTTGGTTCTAGTCCTGTGTCGAATGTGCTGGTGCTTTGACATCTTAGCTGCATCAAGCTTGGGGGCAGATCTAGTATCGTGCGTCCATACTGCTCCCCCGTGGCGCCCGGACGTGCACCGGCCAGCTATTTCCGTTTTTTCGTGGTCGTCGGTGGAGAGGGAATATCGAGCGAACGGACCGGCGCTCGTGAGCCCGCGTCTTTCATCCAACGGAGGTCTGCTTCACACTCCGCACGGCTCGGGTACGGCTCGGCGCACTCGGCCACAACGCGCCCGTTGCTGTGACGAAGGCGCCACCGGAACTGTTTCCCTCGCTCCCGATAAATTTCATAGAAGCCAAGGCGTGGCGCAGCCGTAACACCGGGGAGTCCCAGCGCCCCCCAATCGGGATGCGCCCGCAGTTGCTCACCCGTGATGCGTCCTGCCTCGCGGATTCCTTTGGGCGCACGGCCGAGCAGCGCTTGGACCTCGGCCGGATCGACCGGCCGCTGGCGTAGCTTCGAGAGATCCGTCACATTGATCGAGATCTCCCCCAGCGGACCTTCGTGGGCGATCGGCACATCGACATAGACGACGGCGGTGCCCTGGCGAGTAAAGCTGTGCCCCGGTTGCTGGGGCCGCGAGATCCCGCGCACCGATCGGGGATCGTTGAACGAATGCACGATGGCCGTCGTGCCGCCGACCGTGACCTCAGCCAGATAACTTCCCTGCAGCACGGGCCGTTGAACGGCCGGCCCATCCAGCGGCTTCATGCCGGCAAGGCGAACTCCTTGCGCCGTAAATTCGAGCGCGACCCGGATGCGCCGTTGTCCGCGCCACTGCGGGTGTGGGCTCATTCGTACACCTCCAGTTCGGAGAGAATTGTTCGCCAACAGACCGGACACCAGGGCGGATTGTTTTGGTTCATCCGGCATTCTAGCACCGGCCGGAAGAGCCCGGTCGTATAGGAGCCTGCGGCCCCTTCAAACGCGCCCACGCTGGTGCGTCGATTCCATCCGGCGGGTGGACGGGCAGCATTCGTCGGTAGCGGGGTATTGGAGGCGACGAGGTCGAACCATTTCAACATAGTCCAATCCGACGGCGTCTCCGAGGTATTCGGGTACCTGCTCACGCCGGTGAACGTCTCCCTGGCGCTGTCATTGACGTATTCATCGCCCAGAGCAAACAGGTTGTGCCCCATCTCATGGGCGACGGTCGCCATTCCGCTGCCTTCCGTAAAATAGCCGGTGCCGGGGCCGACCGAGCTACACCCGCCCCAGGTGTCCGATTTCACGAGCACAATGACATGGTCGGCATCGGGAGCGAATCGCTGACGCAGTTTTTCGATGCGCGTATCCGTAAACGTCGACAGATCGAACCAACAACGGTCCCAGCGGTCGTTGGGGATGAGACCGAGCCGAGAGGACTTGAATACATCGGAGGTGATGGTACCTCTCGAGTTGTAGCGCCGCTCCCGAACGCCGGACTCCACGGATACCAAGTCGACCCGAACGACACGAAAGGCGTCCTGATGCAACAGCAGCTGGTCCAGGCGTAATGCGCCCAGAACCTGGCTGGCGACCTGGGACCGATAGGCAGGCATGTCGGCCTCGGCATACCCGTCTCCCATAATAAGAATCGAGAGTTTTGGATCAGATCCTGGACGACCCACCACGTGCTCGGCGCGATCGTGGAGGGCTGTGCCGTGGTTCACCCACGTCCAGCGGGCCCCATCCCACGCGCGTTCGTACAACCGTCCGCTAGCCGTGGATACAAAGAGCTTACTGTCCATCATGGCGGCACCGGGGGCGGCTTTGACGGTCGTGCCGGGTGGCGTGTCGTGGTCCACCCAGACCCACCGACCACCGTTCCATAGCCGTTCATACAGATGCCCGTTGCCGGTTCCGACGAACAGTTTGCTGTCCATCATGGCGGCGCCGGGGGCCGTGGCGACGGTGGTGCCGGGCGGTGTACCGTGGTCCACCCAGACCCACTGACTACCGTTCCACACTCGCTCGAACAGTCGTCCGTCCGCGGTGCCGACGAAGAGTTTGCTGTTCATCATCGCCGCCCCGGGGGCCGTGGCCACCGAGGTGCCGACCGGCAGGCCATGATCGACCCAGACCCATTGCGTCCCGTTCCAGGCACGTTCGTAGAGCCGCCCGTTCGCGGTGCCGACGAAGAGTTTGCTGTCCATCATGGCGGCACCGGGAGCCGTGGCGACAGTGGTGGCGGGCGGCGTGCCGTGGTCGTTCCACGCCCAACGCCCCAGATCGTTGCGCCAATGCCGCTCCCACAGATGCCCGTCGTCCGTGACGACAAAGAACTTCTCGTCCAACATTTCCGCGCCGGGACCGTACACGATGGGACGATTGCCGGGGCGGCCATGGCTGTTCCAGGCCCAGCGTGCGAGATCGCTGCGCCAATGCCGCTCCCACAGACTGCCGTCGGCCACGACGACAAACAGTTTTTCGTCCAGCATCGCCGCGCCGGGCGTGCCGGTGACAGCAGTGCCGGAAGGTCTGCCATGGTTGATCCAGATCCACTCGTCTCCGTCCCACCATCGCTCGTACAGGTCGGGGTAGTCGCCGTTCAGGCGTGAGACGAAGAGCTTGCTGTCCAACATGGCCGCGCCGGGTCCGCTAATCATGCGATCCTCGAATGAAGGCCCCGTCTAAACACCGGTGGCATGGAAAAATGGAAGCCAGAGAAGATAATCGAATCGTGCGCTTGGCCGAGGCCCTGCAGAGACCTCTCTCTGAAATCCCTAACCGTCGACTGGTGGCGAGTCGGGACGGGGGATTCTGCGCCGTTCCTATCGGCCACGATGCGGCGCATTATCGGCGCCTGTGTTGACTCAGTCAATGCGCCCGACGACATGAGGCACTTATACTTTCATTTGGGATAGAGCGAGCCATGTGATTGCACGGAGGCGTGAGGCTGCGTGAGGGGGAGGAGTTCGCCGTCCCATTCGGTTTCCGTACTTCCTTTAGGGTTCAGGGCGTCAGGGGGCAGGCCCCTTTGTGTGATCCTCCCTCTTATCTTCGATCCAGTTTGTTCGAGATCGGGCAAGCGATGGGATTGCTCTAGGCGACCATCAGCGGGATCGTGAATCGGCAGGACAGAGACAGGCACAGGAAGCCATGCCCGCATATCACCCCTCCACCGACTCGTTTCTATCCGTGAAAGAGTTTCCGGCACTCCAGGAGGAGATAGACCGGCCGGGTGTGTTTTCCTTTGTTATCGGGCACGTGGCCGATGGCGGCGCCGGTCACCACCATCCCCGGAGGACATTCCCATTTGTGCGTGCCCGCGATGCCCCCCAGCCCGAACGCATCCGGCACCCTGGGACTGACCTGGATGGATTGCGGATCTTTTCCCTTCGACCCGTTCTCGTAGATATCCTCCGCGGTGGCATGTTCCAGCCCCACTTGCAGGAGACTTTCCCGAAGTTGAAGCTTGTTGTAGACCTCGTACAGGCCAATGGAAAGGCGGTTTGTCGGCACCGTGGTCTCGGACAAGTCGCCCTCTTTTTCGTAATTAAAGAGGAACGGGCTCTTCTCCCAACGGGACCCGACCGTGCCGTCGGCCTGCAATTCCCGGCAGGAAAACCGGAACGATTCCCACGTGCGGTTGTTCACCTCTTTGATAAACAGCCCTTGCAGCACGCCGTCGGTAAACATCTCCAAGCAGGACACGAACCGGCTTTCGACCACCTTGTCCTTCGCATAATCCAAATCGTTACAGGCCATCCACACAGAACCCACGGGCCCCTTAATCGGCAGATGCTTCGGCACGCAGCCGGCGATGACATAGGTGCGATAGTCGTTCACCGTGTATTGCGGGTCGCGGTCATCCAACGGATGGCCGGCGATGGTGTAGCCGCTTCCCGGTCGCACGGCGCCCGTCCCGGCCCACGGCGTGGAGGCCGGCAGCAGCAGCGCGGCTCCCAGCGCAACCAGAAGCCCGACACGCGGCGCACACGTTCCTATGGTCATGGGACATCCCTCCTCGTTGTGACGGGTCGGATTGTACGTCAGTTGCGCCGCTCTGGCGAGAGGCTGGCGGGGCGATCGAGGACCAGGACCTAAGCGTCAGAATTTCTGAGGGCGATGCATTGGGTTGCAATGGGCGGGCCTCCGCAACGATCTCTTGATACGCGTCGAATTTACTTTTAGAGTGCGATCCCGGCAGGTCCCACGGATTTCCGTGCTATGCTGCGCCTGTCAACCGCAGCAGACTTCATTGTGAGGCAGCTCGGTGACGAATTTTTTCGAAGTTCAAGTCCTATGGAACTCAAGCCGCACTTTCCCTGATGCTTGCCGCGGATATCGGAGACCCGTCCATGATTCTTGAAGTGGCGCCGCTACGCATTCGTGCCGGTCAGGCTCAAACCTTCGAGAACTCCTTTCGTAAGGCGCAACGGATTATCAGCAGCATGCCTGGGTACGTGTCTCATGAGTTGCAGCGCTGTCTGGAGCGGCCTGATGAGTACATTCTCCTGGTACGGTGGGAATCAGTCGATGCTCATGAGGCGGGGTTTCGCGGCTCTCCCCAGTATCAGGAGTGGAAAGCGCTGCTGCATCATTACTACGATCCCTTTCCGACCGTCCTTCATTTTGAAGCGGTGACGGGCGCGACAAACCCGTAGCAGCGCCGATGGCCTGTAGCCAGCGCTGCCGTGGCATAGAGGTGATCGAACCTCATCGCGTTGAGATGATCCCGGCTCCTCGCCGGATTTCTGACTCATGGAAGGACATTGGACGTTATGAACCCTGTTCCTCAAGTCACCTTTACCGCTGATTTCTTCAAACCCGTTCCAGGAGAAGAGGCGCACACCAATCCCGGATGTTATGGGCAAGCCTTGGCACAGTGGTTGGCTGATCGGCTTCGAGAGCGTGGGGTGTCGGTTGAAGCTGTTATCCCCGAGGATTTTGGATGGGTGGTGATGATCTCGCGCACGCCGTTCATGCTGTGGCTGGCTTGCAGCAACACCGAAGACAGTACCACCGAATGGACAGTCTATCCCGTTGCGGAATTATCGGTGCTGCAGCGCCTGTTCAAGCGTGTTGATCTTAAGCTCGAGATCGAACGGTTGAGGGCCCATCTGGCCGAGTTGGTTTCCTCGATTCCAGGCGTCACGAATGTCGTCTGGGAGTGAATGCGCAGAACCCGCTCTGGTCAGGGGCGACCCAGGTTGCTCCTCCCCGGCGAGCGAATGCTTGGTTCGCTAGACATTGGCTTCGGATATGATTAGCATGGCGCTAATGGAGCTAGACGGAGGGAAAGAATGACCGAGCTCATCTTCATGGTCGAGGAGGCGCCAGAGGGCGGTTTCGTGGCTCGATCCCTAGGCCCATCAATTTTTACGGAGGCTGACTCGCTCGCCGAACTTCCGGAAAAGGTGCGTGATGCCGTCCGTTGTCACTTTGAAGATGGAGAGGGCCCTAAGGTGATCCGACTCCATCATGTTCGCGAAGAAGTTATCACTGCATGAGGCTTCCTCGGGATGTATCGGGAAGCGATCTGGCCCATATTCTTCGGAAACTGGGCTATTCAATCACGAGACAAACCGGCAGCCACCTGCGGCTCACGACTACCGAGCACGGCGAGCACCATATTACGATTCCGCAGCATAGCCCTCTTCGCATCGGAACACTCTCCGCAATCCTCACCGACGTTGCCCTACACTTTGAGTTGACCCGCGAGCAACTCCATCAGCAACTCTTTGAGTGACCGCCATGGGCTTGGACGAGATTCTCTTTCGTGGCATCAACGGCGTGGCCGGGCAATCGAGCCTGCTTGATTGGATCGGCGTCGAATTAGCCAAGCCGGGCAATTTGCTCTATCCCATATTGCTGGCCGCAGCCTACTGGGCCTGGCTCAATTGGCGGGAATGTCTGATCGGAGCGGCGGCGTTGGCCGGCGTGATCGGAGCTGCGGATGCGTTGGGCACGCAACTCAAGGGGCTTGTGCAGCGTCCTCGTCCCTGTGTGACGCTTGCGGATGTGCATCAATTGCTGGGTTGCGGCGGGGCCTTTTCCTTTCCCTCCAATCACGCCGCCAACACCGCGGCGGCGGCGGCGTTCTTCCAGGTGCTCTATCCCAAATCGGGCTGGATCGGCTGGCCGCTTGTGGCGGCCATTGGCATTTCGCGCGTCTACATCGGGGCCCATTACCTGACGGATGTGATGGGTGGATGGGTGGTGGGCGGATTGATCGGGGCGGGCGCGGCCTGGTCACTCACCCGCTGGTCTCGATTCAGGCCGCGTGCTGAGCGCATGGCTCCCGCCGGTGTGCGACAGCCCTCAGCCGGTTCGATCTCCTGACAATGTTATGAAGCGAGGCAGGCGAGGAGGGAAGCGCGACAGCCTTCCTGGTCGTAGGCACGTCCGATCAAGACCACGACATGGTCCGGTTCATCGAGCAACATGACCGGCGCGACCGTGCTGGTGCGCGGCGGAAAAAACTGAAACTCCTGCAGTTCGGGTTCTCCCGCAAACCGAAAAAATCCCTTCGCCCGCTCCATTCCCTCCGGCAACGACTTCGTCCATTCCATGAACTTTTTGCGGTCGAGCGGCTTTGGTAGCCGCACCGTGGTCACCATCGGGTGATGAGGTGCGCGCGCGTCGTGCCTCTCGTCCGCTGTGGGCGGTTTCCCGAACGACACGTTGGTCGGCACTGTGCGTGTCGCCGGCGCGGCGAGCAACGCGGAAATGTCGAGCCGCGCGTGGTTGGTTTCCCAGATTCGTCCATACGGATTGTGGTGCGTGATGGTCTCGCGAAACTGTTCCCAATGTCCGGGGATGTAGAGGTCGCGCTTATTGAGGATCAAGTCATCGGCGTAACGAATCGCGTTACGCGTAACGAGTTCCGCCATGCCGGTATCTGGCAGGGGCACGGGATGCAACATTGCGAAGATCCGTTCAAGCTTCGCGATGCGTGATACGTAGGCATCCGTCACGGCATCGACCACTTCCGCCGGGTCCGCCATGCCGGAACATTCCAGCACGATCACCGTGGATTGGTAGTCCTGCACGAGCTGGGTAATGCTCCAGGCCAAATCGTCTTTGGTGTCGCAACAGATGCAGCCGCCGGCAAGATTGAGGACCTGCTCGGCGATCGTACCCGCCCGCGGCCCATCGATACTGACTTCGCCCGCCTCGTTCATGAGCACGCCGACCTTATGGCCCTGGCTGTTCCAGAATTCGAGGAGGCGCATGAGCAGGGTGGTCTTGCCGGCACCGAGCGATCCGCACAGGACATAAAAGGGGACGGGCAGTGTCTGTGGCTGATTCATGCGGCTATTGTAACTGCTGAGGTGGCGGAGAGGCCAGCCCGGGGGGCTCCGATGAGGACAGGAACTACGCAAACACGTGCTGCACGTATGCCTAAAAGCCGACCCGAAATGTGACTGCGCCGGCGTGATTGGTGGTGCGGTACGTTCCATTCACCGTGGGATTCGGGCTGCCACTGACGGTGCGAGGATCGAATAGGAAAGCTTGGTAAGCCAGGTCCATGCCTATTGAATGTTTAGCAAAGAATCCTTTTTCCGCATCGGCGCAGGAAGTCAGGCCGAAGAATTTCCCGCCTGTATGACAGGAAAATCCTACGCCGGCTGAGACCACATGCGCATCACTGTCGGCAAAGGCGGGATCGAAGTTGAGATCCGACACCGGCGTGTGGGAGCGTATGTATCCCATACGGAGGGCGACATCCCAGGCCTGCGTATCTGTAAGGCCGAGCCATTTGTATTCTGTGCCGACGTTGACCGTCATCGCATTTTTCCACTGTTGAGGGCTCGGCAAGACGGCTCCGTTCGAGAGGTGCACATCGGCGCTACGAATCGATTGCCATCGAACATAGTCGATGTTTACCTCGAGCTTCCATTCACGTTCCTGATCTCGAATAGGCCAAAAGGCCAGGCCTCCTGTCCACACTTCCGGCAGGCGAATGGCGGTAGAGGCGTGTGCCGCCAGCACCCCATTGGCGCGAAGCTCTCCGTTCAAAGGCAAGACCGCTTGGCTGCGCCAAATGCCAGCGAAGGAGAGGCGAGGTTGTCCTTCGGCCGTGCGCCACGGAGTATAGAGAAGACTCGCGTTCAGTCCGGCTGTCGTCCCTTTACCGTTCAGTTCCAGCCCAGTTCCGGCGGGAAAGCCTGACCCTGGGGCTGCCTGGAATTGACGTTCGGCTTGTCCTTCTCCGAGAAACTTCGCAAAGGTGAGAATATCTGCGCCCAGCCCAATGGAGAGCGTTTCGGTCAGTTGATAAGCCAGCGTCGGTTTGATCGCCAGCAAGGGAAGTTGTGCAAAGGTCACCGCCGTGGGAAACGGGCCATTCGCGGGGAACTTGGAAGCGAACCCATAGAGATTCTGCACCCCCAGGCCAGCACTCAAATCTCCTAGGGCGGAAATTCCCAGGTCTTTCAGCTTCGCCGTCAGAAACAGCTGCCCCGGCGGTGGAAGGCCGATCGGAAAGGGGTTATCATTGCGTACAGAAGCGCCGGTTGGACTGGTAAACCGTGTATTGACGCTGACGAATTGAGCCCCACCTTCGAGATGAACGCCCGACAATTGAGTCATCCCGGCGGGGTTGTAAAAGACTGCTGAGGCGTTGTCGGCTTGCGCCGCGAAGGCATTCCCCTGACCCGTGGCAGCGGCATCAGGAAAGGGGTTGCGAAAGCCGTCGGCGAACGCAGGGGCACAGGAGAACAGAGCCACGCACCCAATCGCCAGTGATCCAATAAGGCACCCTGCGGGCAAGAAGAGTCGGTTGGAACGAATCCGTAGGTCAATGTCCATGGTCTTGCCGAATGAGTTCGGGTGGTCCCTAGCACGAGTAACTACGTATCGTCAATATTTCTCTTGCGG
>JACCDZ011511613.1_pt1 | contig 16292 bp, 14 predicted proteins | sample 7449551 | NCBI WGS metagenome assembly JACCDZ01 (sample SAMN15323452, study PRJNA562643) | freshwater metagenome | isolation source: river surface water | place: USA:Blue River Watershed | collected 2017-08-18 | reverse complement strand
GTGGACTTTTGGGACTTTGATTGCAAAGTGGGGTTGAACGCCGACACTGCCGAAGTGGTGCGCGTGGGCGCGGTGATCGAAGCGGTTGACGCGGCGGCCAAGTCTGGAGCGGCTTCGGTGTACGTCGAAATCTTGAGCAAGCACGGCATGCGTGTGCTCAAAACCGCAGCCTCCAGTGATTCAGAAGGCGCGAGCGACGATAGCCGCTATTGAGATTTTTTAGCGCAAACCCGCAGCGCGCAATTTGTCTTTTTTGCTCATGCGGGTGCCCTTGACGCCGCCATTGCCAGGCGCGGGCGCTGGGGGTGTTTCGGTAGGCTCAAAGCCTGGAATTTGCTCTAACGCGAGTTCTAGGCTTTCGCGTTTTTGGATCAGTTTCCAGTGTGTCAGGGCTGCCGCCGTGACAAAACTCACCGCATCGCCATGGGCTCCGGCGCGGCCCGTACGGCCGATGCGGTGGGTGTAGTCGGTGGCCGAACGCGGCAGGTCATAGTTCACGACCACCGGCAACATGGCAATGTCAATGCCGCGAGAGGCCAAGTCGGTGGTTACCACCACGTCCCAACGCCCCGCTTTGAATTCGCTCAATACCTCTTGCCGCGCCCCTTGGCTCATTTCGCCATGAAAAGGGGTGGCAAAAATACCCGCCTTGTACAGCTTGGCCGCCACATGCTCGCAGGCGTAGCGTGTGGCAACAAAGACCAACACCTGCTTCCAGCTGTTTTGAGCAATCAGATGGCGCAGCAAGGCGGTGCGGCTTTTTTCGTCAACCGCGATGGCGCGTTGCGTGATGTCGGGCTTTTGGCCCTCCCACGCATCGACCGTGATGCGCACAGGCTCACGCAGCAACTGCGCCGCCAAGACCTCGACTTCAGGGGCAAAGGTGGCCGAAAACAACAAGGTCTGACGCTGGGCGGGCAACAAGGCCAACACGCGGTGCAACTCATCGGCAAAACCCAAGTCGAGCAAGCGGTCGGCTTCGTCCAACACCAGGTGCTGCACATCACTCAAACGTAAAGCATTTTGGTCGACCAAGTCGAGCAAGCGCCCTGGCGTGGCCACCACGATGTCAGCCCCACCCCGCAATGCCATCATTTGCGGATTGACCGAGACGCCCCCAAACACGGTGTTCACTTTGAGCGACTGTGGCAATTTGTAGGCCAAATGGGCCAACACTTCACCCACCTGCACCGCCAACTCGCGTGTAGGCACCAACACCAACAGACGAATCGGGCGACGAAAATTGGTCTGCCGAGGCACCGCCAACAACTGCTGCAACAAAGGCAAGGCAAACGCCAATGTTTTGCCTGAGCCCGTGGGCGCCGTGGCCCACACATCGGCGGCGCTCAAGGCAGCAGGAATGGCCTCTGCCTGAATGGGCGTCGGGGCAAACAAGCCCATGTCCCCCACTGCATGCAAGAGTGATGGGGAAAGACCGAGCTGGTTGAAGTTCAAAACAATCCGATCAATGGCGGAAATGACGCACGCCGGTGAACACCATCGCCACGCCACGCTCGTTGGCCGCATCGATCACTTCTTGGTCACGCATCGAGCCGCCGGGTTGCGCCACGCAGGTGGCCCCCGCATCGACCACCACGTCAAGGCCATCACGGAATGGGAAGAAGGCGTCGCTGGCCACCACGGTGTGTTGCAAGCTCAATTTCGCGGCTTCGGCCTTGATGCTGGCAATGCGCGCAGAGTCGAGGCGGCTCATCTGGCCAGCACCCACGCCCATGGTCATGCCGTTTTTGCAGAACACGATGGCGTTGGATTTGACGAACTTGGCGACCTTCCAGGCAAACAACAAGTCCTTCAACTCTTCAGGGGTGGGCTGCTTCACGGTGACGATCTTCAAGTCGGCCAAAGCCAACTCGTGGTTGTCGGCGCTTTGCAGCAACAAGCCTGAGCCAACACGCTTGGTCTCGAGGGCATTGCGCACTTGGCCGTAGGCGGCAGGCAACGCAATTTTCATCAAACGCACATTCACTTTGCTCTTGAACACCTCGAGCGCTTCAGCGCTGAAATCGGGTGCCATCAGCACTTCGACAAATTGCTTGCTCACGGCCTCGGCGGCAGCTTTGTCGACCGGCCGGTTGAAAGCGATGATGCCGCCGAACGCGCTGGTCGGGTCGGTTTGAAATGCCTTGCTGTAGGCCTCAAGCGGGTGGGCACCCACCGCCACGCCGCAGGGGTTGGCGTGTTTCACGATGACACACGCTGTTGATTCAAAACTCTTCACACATTCCCAAGCCGCATCGGCATCGGCGATGTTGTTGTAGCTGAGTTCTTTGCCTTGCAATTGCACGCCCGTGGCCAGCGAACCCGCAGCAGGTGCGAGGTCGCGGTACCAAGCCGCTTGCTGGTGGCTGTTTTCACCGTAGCGCAGATCTTGCACTTTGACGTATTGCTCGTTGAACTGGCCACTGAACTGGGCACGCGCAGGCACATAGCTTTCGCTCAGTTTTTCGGCTTCAAAGTTGACGCTCGAGAGGTAGTTGCTGATCGCGCCGTCGTATTGGCTGATGCGGTTGAACGCGGCCACCGACAAAGCGAAGCGCAGCTTGTCGCTCAACTTGCCGTGGGCCTTCAACTCGGCAATCACGTCCGCGTATTGGCTGGCGTCGGTCACGATGCCCACGTCTTTCCAGTTCTTGGCGGCGCTGCGCACCATGGCCGGGCCTCCGATGTCGATGTTTTCAATCGCATCGGCCAAGGTGCAACCCGGCTTGGCCACCGTGGCCTCAAAGGGATACAGATTCACGATCAGCAAATCGATGGTCTCGATCTGGTGTGCTTGCAAAGCCGCCATGTGCTCTGGCGTGTCGCGGCGCGCCAGCAAACCACCGTGCACTTTGGGGTGCAAGGTTTTCACGCGGCCATCCAGCATCTCAGGAAAGCCGGTGACTTCGGCCACCTCGGTCACGGGCAAACCTTGCTCGGCCAGCAGTTTGGCCGTGCCACCGGTGGAGATCAGGCCCACGCCCAAAGCGTGCAATGCATGGGCCAGATCGACGATGCCGGTTTTGTCAGAGACAGAGATGAGGGCTCTCATGGAGGAAAACTTTCTAGAAAAAATTATTTCAACAAATCGTGTTCGAGCAATTTCTTGCGCAAGGTGTTGCGATTCAGCCCCAACCATTCGGCGGCCCTTGATTGGTTTTGGCCCGACTGGCTCATCACCACATCCAACAAGGGCTTCTCGACCAACTTGACCAACATGTCGTACAGACCTGCAGGGTCTGTGCCATCGAGGTCACGGAAGTAGGTTTCCAAGTTGTCGCGAATGCAGGCTTCTATGGATTGGGTTTCACTCATTGCAATGTCTCCAAAACCGGCTGTGCTTGAGTCATGGGCAAGCGGTCCATTTGGCTGGCCAGGCCATCGAAAAATTCAGCTACCGCGGCCCACTGTTGCGGGGCGGTGTCCAAGGTGTTCATGTGCTCTCTGAAGGTGTCGCCACCCGGCAGATTGCGCACATACCAACCAATGTGTTTGCGTGCCGAGCGCACGCCTGTGAATTCACCATACAAACCGTAATGGTCTTGCAAGTGTTCGAGCAAGGCTCGGCGGACTTCGGCCACCAAGGGCGGCGCCAGGTGTTCACCGGTCGCCAAAAAATGGGTGATTTCTCGGAATATCCAAGGGCTGCCCTGCGCCGCGCGCCCCACCATCAGGGCATCTGCGCCGGTGGCTTTCAACACGGCTTGTGCTTTTTCTGGCGAGTCGATGTCGCCATTGGCAACCACCGGAATTTTGAGAGCGGCTTTGACCGCAGCCACCGTGTCGTATTCGGCCCAGCCTTTGTAGCCTTGCTCGCGGGTGCGGCCATGCACCGTGACCATTTGCACCCCGGCACTTTCAGCGGCGCGAGCCAATACCAAGGCATTTTTTTCGGTGTCGCACCAACCGGTGCGCATCTTCAAAGTCACCGGAACGCCATGAGGCTGGGCGGCTTCCACCACGGCCGACACGATCTCCAGCGCCAAAGGTTCGTTTTGCATCAAGGCCGAGCCAGCCCATTTGTTGCACACCTTCTTGGCCGGGCAACCCATGTTGATGTCAATGATTTGTGCGCCTCGGTCGATGTTGTAGCGCGCAGCATCGGCCATCATTTGCGCCTCTGTGCCGGCAATCTGCACCGCAATCGGTCCCGGTTCGCCCTCGTGGTTGGCACGCCGCGAAGTCTTGAGCGAGGCCCACAAATCGGGGCGCGAGGTGACCATTTCACTGACGGCATAACCCGCACCAAATTGTCTGCACAACTGACGGAAAGGCCGGTCGGTCACCCCCGCCATGGGGGCAACAAACAAGTTGTTCGGCAATAGATAAGGGCCAATCTGCATGACTGGGAGGTGCGGGAATGTGGGGGGCCTTGAGAGGAGGCACGATTGTAGTTGCTTAATATTTCAGCAGCTGACATGCAGATGTGCTAGGCACCACAGCAGCACACGCCAGCCGTCCGGCGCGAAAAAAAACCATTTAAAGGCCGCATTCAAAACGGCTTTGGTGACCTCGTTACACTGCCCCGATGGAAATTTGGCTCAATCAGTTGTTGCAATGGCTGGCCCTGCCGCAGTTCGGGCTCAGCACCGTCTTTGTGGTGGCTTTTGTGTCGGCCACGTTGTTGCCCATGGGCTCTGAACCCGCCGTGTTTGGCTTGGTCAAACTCAGCCCTGAATTGTTTTGGCCCGCCATCGGAGTCGCCACGGTGGGCAACACTTTGGGGGGCATGGTCAGCTGGTGGATGGGCTGGGGTACACACAAGGCCGTGCACCGCTTCAAACAAACCAGCACGGATAAACAGGCCTTGAAGTGGTTGGAAAAATTTGGCCCTAAAGCCTGCTTTTTCTCTTGGCTGCCGATTGTGGGCGACCCCATTTGCGCCGTGGCTGGCTGGCTCAAAATGCCTTTTTGGCCCTGCACGCTTTACATGGCGGTGGGCAAATTTCTCCGATACCTCTTCATGACGGGCGCCCTGCTGTGGCTGTTTCCCACGCACTGACCCCAAAAAAAACCGCTCATGTGAGCGGTTTTTTGGAGCGGCCAGCGCGATGATCAAGAACTGAACAAGAAGTTCATCACATCGCCATCTTTGACGATGTACTCCTTGCCTTCTGCGCGCATCTTGCCCGCGTCTTTGGCCCCCTGCTCGCCCTTGAAAGCAATGAAGTCGTCAAACGCGATGGTCTGCGCCCGGATGTATCCCTTTTCAAAGTCGGTGTGAATCACGCCGGCTGCTTGTGGGCCGGTGTCGCCCACATGGATGGTCCAAGCGCGCACTTCTTTCACGCCGGCGGTGAAGTAAGTTTGCAAGCCGAGCAAGTTGTAGGCCGAGCGAATCAGGCGGTTCAGACCGGGCTCGTCTTGACCCAGTTCTTTCAAAAACTCCAAGCGGTCTGCGTCGTCCATTTCGGACAATTCGGCTTCGATCTTGGCGCAAATGGCCACCACCGGTGCATTTTGCTTGGCAGCAAAAGCTTTCAAACGGTCCAAGAACGGGTTGTTCTCAAAGCCGTCCTCCGAGACGTTGGCCACAAACATCGCCGGCTTGGCGGTGATGAAAAAGAACTGCTTGAGTTCGGCGCGTTCTTCTTTGCTGAAGTCGATGGTGCGCACGGGTTGCGTGTCGTTCAGAGCGGCTTGGCACTTCTCCAAAATCGCCAATTGCTTCACGGCGTCTTTGTCGCCCGATCGTGCAATCTTGCTCACGCGGTGGATGGCTTTCTCGGCAGCGGCCAAATCGGCCAAACACAATTCGGTCTGAATCACCTCAATGTCGGCGATCGGGTCAACCTTGTTGGCGACGTGGATAACGTTGTCGTCCTCAAAGCAGCGCACCACGTTCACGATCGCATCGGTTTCGCGAATGTGGGCCAAGAATTTGTTGCCCAAACCTTCGCCCGTGCTGGCCCCGGCCACCAAGCCGGCAATGTCTACAAACTCAACGATGGCTGGCACGATGCGCTCAGGCGTGATGATGTCGGCCAACTGCTGCAAACGGGGGTCGGGCACCTCGACCACCCCGGTGTTGGGCTCGATGGTGCAAAACGGGTAATTTTCTGCGGCAATGCCGGCTTTGGTCAGCGCGTTAAAAAGGGTGGATTTGCCCACGTTGGGCAAACCCACGATGCCGCATTTGAGGCTCATGGAAGGCTTTCGATGATTCTGAAGATAACCCGTGATTTTAACGGGTGGCCCGAACGGTTATCGGCCCCTGCGGCGGACTTGCCAAAAGCCATCGCCCTACAATCAGCGGATGGCTTTACACCCTGATATTTGCATTCGTGGCTCTGGCATTGTGGGCCGCACCTTGGCCCTGTTGTTGGCCCGCGAAAAACTCAATGTCGCGCTGGTGGAGGCCCCAGTTCAGCCCAGCGTGGCCGATGTGCGGGCTTATTCGCTAAACGGTGCCGCCATGGCCTTGCTGCAAGACCTGCGCTGCTGGCCCGACAGCCCCGATGTGACGCCGGTGCACCGCATGCAAATTTGGGGCGACCAAGGCGGCCAACTGAATTTCGGGGCACAGGCCCAAGGCGTGGGCGAACTCAATTGGATGGTGGATGTGCCCGCACTGGAAAAACGCCTGGCGCAAGCGGTGCAATTTCAACCGCACATCGAAGTCGTCAACGCCCCAGTGGCAGCCCAACTGACCGTGGTGTGTGAGGGCCGTGCCAGCCAAACGCGCGCCGAGTTGGGCGTGGGCTTTGAAGTCACCCACTATGAGCAACACGCCGTGGCCACCCGGCTGGTGTGCGAGTTGCCACACCAAGGCGTGGCACGGCAGTGGTTTGGTTGGAGCGCGGCGACCGGCTTGTCCCAACCTCAGGCCGAGATTTTGGCCTTGCTGCCCTTGGGCGGCGAAGGCGGCAGCGAGGTGGCGCTGGTGTGGTCGGTACACCCCTTGCGCGCCAAAACCCTGATGGCCTTGGAGGCTGAAGCTTTTGCCCTCGAATTGTCCAAGGCCTGCGGTCTGGCCTTGGGCCACATGACCGTCTCAGCCCCTCGCGCCGAATGGCCCTTGCAACTGGCCAGAGCCGAACGCTGGACGGGCAACATGCCAGGAACCACACAACAGTCTTTTGCCTTGGCGGGTGATGCAGCGCACGCCATCCACCCCTTGGCGGGGCAAGGCCTGAACGTGGGCTTGGCCGATGTCGCCGAGTTGGTGCGGGTCATCAAAACCAAAGAATTCTGGCGCCCCTTGAACGACTTGAAACTGCTGCGCCGCTACGAACGGGCACGACAGGCCGACGTGAAAGCCATGGGTCTCGTGACCGACGGACTGCAACGCCTGTTTGCGCAACCCAGCCCCTTGTGGCAACAGCTGCGCAACTGGGGCATGACTGGCTTTGACCGCAGCGGCCCACTTAAAAACTGGATGGCGCAACAAGCCATGGGCCAAACAACCCACTCAACTTCAGGCACGGGATCACGTTGACCGTGCCGTGAGTTGCCCCTATAGCTATTGAAAGAACACCCATGATGTTTGCCCGTTTCAAGCTGTCCACCTGGTTGGCGCTGGCCTTGCTGGCCCCCACACTGGCTTGGGCCCAAGAAGCCACCATTCGAAAAAACCTGAGTGAGCGACTGCCCAATTTGCCCAAGATCGACGAGATCAGCAAAACGCCCATGAACGGCTTGTACGAATTGCGCATGGGCAATGATGTGATGTACAGCGATGCGGAAGGCCAATTTTTGATTCAAGGCACGCTGATTGATGTCAAACAACGCCGCAACCTGACCGAAGAGCGCATGGAAAAACTGTCGGCCATTCCGTTCGACCAGCTGCCCTTGAAGAACGCTTTCACGCAAGTGCGCGGCAACGGCAAACGCAAGCTGGTGGTGTTTGCCGATCCCAATTGCGGCTATTGCAAGCGCTTTGAAAAAGACCTGCAAAAGCTGGAAAACGTCACGATCTACCACTTGCTTTACCCCATCTTGGGCGAAGACTCGAGAACCAAATCCAAAAACATTTGGTGCGCCAAAGACAAGGCCAAGGTTTGGAACGACTGGATGGTGAATGGCTCGACACCATCTACCGCCAACTGCGACACCACCGCTCTGGACGCGAATGTGGAGTTTGGCAAAAAGCAACGCATCACCGGCACGCCCACTTTGTTGTTTGCCGATGGCACGCGCGTGCCCGGTGCCGTGCCCATTGCCCAAGTTGAAAAATTGCTGAACGACATCAAACCATGAACACCCCACACCCCGAAGACCCCACCTGGCATTTGATTCGCCGCCTCGGTTATGCCGGCCTGATTCCCTTTGTTTTTTTAGCGCTGTGCTTGTGGCTGGTCGGCCACGACTTGCACCCCTATGTGGCCTTGTCAATGCAAAGCTATGGCGCGGTCATCGTGTCGTTTTTGGGCGGCATTCATTGGGGCGTGGGTTTTCGCAATGCCTTGATCACCCGTGAAGCTCCGCGCATTCATTTCACCTGGGGCGTTGTGCCCAGCCTGCTGGCTTGGGTGGCGGTGATGATGCCTGCCTTTGCAGGCCTGCCCTTGCTGGGCTTTGTGTTGATTGGCTGCTATGTCATGGACCGCCGCACCTGGCCTGCGGCTGGCCTGGCGCCTTGGTTACCCATGCGCTTGCAGTTGACCATTGTGGCCAGCCTGAGTTGCTTTTTGGCGGCAGGTGCCACATGAGCGCAGTGCACTACTGCGTTGAAGCGGCAGATCTGCACGCGCATTTATTCAAGGTCACGCTCACCCTGGACCAACCTGCTGCGCGGCAAACCGTGTCGCTGCCGGTGTGGATTCCCGGCAGCTATTTGGTGCGCGAGTTTTCCAAGAACCTGCAAAACTTGGTCGCCACGCAAGGCCGCAAAAAAATCGCCATCACCCAACGCGACAAATGCACTTGGGACATGGATTGCACGCCCGGCCAAGCCCTGGTGCTGAGCTACGAGGTGTATGCCTTTGACGCCTCTGTTCGCACCGCTTGGCTAGACAGCCAGCGCGGTTTCTTCAACGGCACCAGCCTGTGTTTGCGGGTGCATGGCTTCGAAGAAACAACACACCAGCTGCAACTCAAACCCGTGAAGGGGCAAGCCAGCTGGCAAGCCGCCACGGGACTGACGCCGGTCAAGATCGACAAAAAAGGCTTTGGCCTTTACCAAGCCAACAACTATTCCGATTTGGTCGACTGCCCGGTCGAGTTGGGCTCGTTTTGGAGTGGCCAATTCACCGCCTGCGGCATCCCGCACCGCTTCGTCGTGGCAGGGGCCTTGCCGTCTTTCGATGGTCAGCGCTTGTTGGCCGACACCCAGAAAATTTGTGAAGCCGAGATTCGGTTTTGGCATGGCTCAGGCAAATCTGCGGGCAAGAAAGCCCCGCATAAAAATTACCTGTTCATGCTGAACGCCGTGCATGAAGGCTACGGCGGCTTGGAGCACAAAAACAGCACCGCTCTGATCTGCAACCGCGCTGACTTGCCACGACAGAACGCCCCACACACAAACGAGGGCTACACCACCTTGCTGGGCTTGATCAGCCACGAGTACTTTCACACTTGGAACGTCAAGCAACTGCGCCCTGATGCTTTGGCGCAATACGACTTCACCCAAGAAAATTACACCCCACTGTTGTGGTTCTTTGAAGGCTTCACCAGTTATTACGACGACCTGCTGCTGCGGCGTGCCGGCCTGATTGACGATGCCACTTATTTCAAGCTGCTGGGCAAAACCATCTTGCAAGTGCAGCAAACGCCGGGGCGCTTGGTGCAAACGGTGGCGCAGGCCAGTTTTGATGCCTGGGTGAAGTACTACCGGCAGGACGAAAACACGCTCAACGCCACGGTGAGTTATTACACCAAGGGATCGTTGGTGGCGCTGTGCCTCGACTTGGCATTGCGCCAAGAAGGCCAAACACTCGACAACGTGATGCGGGGCCTGTGGAAGCGCTGCCATGCGGGCCCCATGCGCGAACAAGACTTGCTGGATGAGTTGCAAAGCCTCACGGGTCGCAGCTGGAAGAAAGAACTCTCCAGCTGGGTGCACAGCACCGAGGAGTTGCCCCTGCGCGATTTGCTCAGCGGGCAAGGCGTGGAAATCAGCGCTGAAACAGCGCCCATGACCCAGCGACTGGGTTTGCGCGTGAGCGAGATTCTGGGCAGTCTTCAGATCAAGGGCGTACTGCGCGGCAGCGCCGCCGAAAAAGCCGGGCTTGCGGCTGGCGATGAATGGTTGGGCGTCGAGATCGGCGCCAAAGGCCAAGGCGGCAGTTGGCGCCTCAGCAAACTCGATGAACTGCCCGCGCTGCTGGGGCGAGAACAGCAATTGGTGGCCTGGGTGGCGCGCGACAAACGCTTGCTGAAGTTGCCACTGAAGGTGCCAGCGCAAGCCAGCTATTGGAAACTGGGCGCACCTTCAACCCGCAAACCGGGCCAGTGGCCCGCTGTTTGAAAAATCTGACGAGCAGCTCAACCTGTCTGATCTGCCAGTTCTGATCCAGTTCTGATCAGCCAGATCTCATCGGCCCAAGCCAAACGGCTTGGGCCGATTTGCCTCTGCCAATCTGTCGGGCCTTATTTTTTGCGCAAGTCGACCACGCGCTTGGCTTTGCCTTGGCTGCGCTCAACACCACCCTCGGCCTTGAGATCGATCGCCACGCTCGAGCCAATAAACACCTTGATCTCGTGCTGCAACATTTTGGCGGCTGCCTTCGCCTCCGCGCTGTCGGGCGACACGCCGGGTTTGGTCTCCACCAACACCTTCAGGTCGTCCATTGGGCCCTCGCGGGTTAGCACGCACTGGTAGTGCGGGGCCAATTCACTGCGCTTCAAAATCAATTCTTCGATTTGGCTGGGGAACACGTTCACACCGCGGATGATCATCATGTCGTCGCTGCGACCGGTGATTTTTTCCATGCGGCGCATGGTGCGTGCGGTGCCGGGCAACAAACGCGTCAGGTCGCGGGTGCGGTAACGAATGATGGGCAAGGCCTCTTTGGTCAAGCTGGTGAAGACCAACTCGCCCAATTCACCATCGGCCACAGGCTCGCCGGTTTCAGGGTTGATGATCTCGGGGAAGAAGTGGTCTTCCCAGAGGGTCGGGCCATCTTTGGTTTCGATGCACTCGCTGGCCACGCCGGGGCCAATCACTTCCGACAAACCATAAATGTCCACCGCATCAATGCCCATGCGTTTTTCAATCGCCCGGCGCATGTCGTTGGTCCAAGGTTCGGCACCAAAGATACCCACGCGCAAAGACGAGGTTTTGGGGTCGATACCTTGGCGTTCAAACTCATCGGCAATGGCCAACATGTAGCTGGGCGTGACCATGATGATGTTGGACTTGAAGTCTTGAATCAGCTGCACTTGGCGCTCGGTTTGCCCGCCGCCAAAGGGCACCACGGTGAGGCCCAATTTTTCAGCGCCGTAGTGCGCGCCCATGCCGCCCGTGAAGAGGCCATATCCGTAACTCACATGCACCATGTCGCCGGGCTTGGCACCGCCTGCGCGGATGCTTCGGGCCACCACGGTGGACCATGTGTCGATGTCTTTCAGGGTGTAGCCCACCACCGTGGGTTTGCCAGTGGTGCCGCTGGACGCATGGATGCGAGCGCATTTTTCGCGCGGCACCGCAAACATGCCAAACGGATAGCTGTCGCGCAAATCGGCTTTGGTCGTGAACGGAAACTTGGCCAAGTCGGTCAGTGATTTGCAGTCGTCCGGGTGCACGCCTGCAGCGTCAAATTTCGCACGGTACACAGGCGAGTTGGCATAAGCGTGGTGCAGCGTCTGTTGCAAGCGCTTCAATTGCAAGCTGCGCAGTTCGTCCACGCTGGCTTTTTCAATCGGCTCTAAGGGAAAGGCTTTTTGGCTCATTCAAAACTCCAAATGACTGATTTATTCCGGCACCACCGTGCCCGGAATTTGTGCGCTTTTGCCACGGAACATGGCGATCACCTCACCGTCTTGGTTGGTGACTTTCATGTCGTAAATGCCGTGCCGTCCGCTCAGGGTTTGCTCAAGGCCTTCGCAGGTCAGCACATCGCCCAGCCGACCGGGCTTCAAAAACTCGATGCTGCAGCCGGCCGCCACCGCGTTTTTGTTGTAGCTGTTGCAGGCAAAGGCAAAGGTCGAATCGGCCAAGGTGAAGATGAAGCCCCCGTGGCAAATTTGGTGACCATTCAAATGCAAGGCTTTGACCGTCATGCGCATCACCGCACGCCCCGGCTCACAAGCCATGAGTTGCATGCCCATGGTGTCTTTGGAGGCCACGTCCACCGCGAACATGGTTTCGCCGACACGTTGGGCCAGCGCTTTAGATTCGGCAGTGCTCATCATTGGCCTTTGAATTGGGGGGAGCGTTTTTCCAAAAAGGCGTTCACGCCTTCCATGTAATCGTGGGTTTTGCCCAGCGCCGATTGGGTGTCGCGCTCGACATTCAGGTGCTCGTCCAGCGAGCGGGTGCTGGCATCGCGCAGCAGGTGCCGCGTGGCCACCAAGGCTTTGGTGGGCATCAAGGCCAAGCGCGAAGCCAAAGCCATTGCGGCCTCGACGCAGTCGTCCGCCACCTCCCAAATGAGGCCCCACTCTTTGGCTTTTTCGGCCACCAATTTGTCGCCGGTCATGGCCAAGGCCATGGCGCGGGGCAAGCCCAAACGCTCGACCAACAACCAACTGCCGCCGGCATCGGGAATCAAACCAATTTTGCTGAAGGCCTGCACAAAGCTGGCCGATGGCGCCGCAATGGCAATGTCGCACGCCATGGCGACCGAGGCCCCTGCCCCCGCGGCCACACCGTTGACCGCACACACCACCGGCATGCGCAGCGACTGCAAACGACGCGTGGTGGGGTTGAAGGCCTCGTGAATGACAGGCCCCGGATCGGCGCGCTCGAGCAAACCGGGGCCGGGCGTGAAATCAAGTTCGGACAAATCCAGCCCTGCACAAAAGCCACGGCCTGCACCCGTCAGCACCAAGGCCCGCACTGCGGGATTGGCCTCCGCTTGGTCCAGCACGGACCACAGCAATTGGTGCATCTCGCGGGTAAAGCTGTTCAGCGCTTGCGGTCGATTGAGGGTGACCAGCGCGACGGCGTCACGGACTTCATACAACACCGAAGCAGGGGTGGTTTCGGGCATGCTTTTCTCCTGAAGCGAAGAATGTACCATTAACCGACCGCACGGTTGGTTAATACTTTCCCTATGGCCCAGCGTCCATTTTTGAGCCGTTAGGTCTTGGTTATAGTGCTCTTTGAATTCCACACCCCCTTGGAGAATCTCTTGAATTACGAAAACATTGAAGTCCGCACAGAAGGCGGCAAAGTCGGCATCATCACGCTCCATCGGCCCAAGGCATTGAACGCCCTCAACGGCGCATTGATGGACGAATTGGGCGCCGCTTTGAAAGCCTTCGATGCGGACGAAGCCATTGGCTGCATCATCGTCACGGGCAGCGAAAAAGCTTTTGCGGCGGGGGCAGACATTTCGGCGATGGCCAAGTTCACCTTCAGCGAGGTCTACAAAAACGACTTCATCACCCGCAACTGGGAAACCATTCGCAACATCCGCAAACCCGTGATTGCAGCCGTCAGTGGTTTTGCATTGGGCGGTGGCTGCGAGTTGGCCATGATGTGCGACTTCATCATCGCTGCCGACAACGCCAAATTCGGTCAACCCGAAATCAAAATCGGCATCATCCCCGGTGCTGGCGGCACACAACGTTTGCCACGCGCCATTGGCAAATCCAAGGCCATGGATTTGGTCCTCACGGGTCGAATGATGGATGCCGTCGAAGCCGAGCGCGCCGGCTTGGTGAGCCGTGTGGTGCCTTTGGAAAAAATGATGGACGAAGCCCTGGGCGCAGCCCTCACGATTTGCGGCTACGGCCAACTCTCGGTCATGGCGGCCAAAGAAAGCGTTAACCGCGCTTTTGAAAGCGGCTTGTCAGACGGGGTGATGTTTGAGCGCCGCCTGTTCCACGGGCTGTTTGCCACCGCCGATCAGAAGGAAGGCATGGACGCCTTCTTGAACAAACGCCAACCGAACTTTGTGAACGGTTGATTCGCCCAAAAAGATTTTCAGACCCCATCTGAGCGCCTTTGCACATTGCCCACAGTGACTGCACTGTGGGCATTTTTTTAGGGCTCTAATCTCGCCTGCGGCTTGCACACGGCATCGTCAGCACTGGCGCAATTCACCGGAATCAAATCACCCACTTCCACTGCGGGCGTTTGTTCCGCGCGTTGGTCCAAGTTTTTCTCCATCACTTGGGCTTCAGAAGACTTGCGGGACATTTGTAACTTCACCAATTCAGACAAATCGTTTGGCTCCGAGGTGATCACGGCGCCAGAAGACCGCAAGGCGCTGATGGTGGCCGAAGAAGGTCGCTTGCCAAACCGGATGCGCGGTGCGCCACCTCGGGCAGAAACCATGCGACCCGAACCCACTGTGAAATCAACATCGCCGGTGTCGGAGTTGAACTCCAAGGCATTGCTGCCCGAAGAAGTGTCAATCACAAAGCGGTTGGCCAAGTAGCTTTGCTGCCCGGCTGTTTCCACATTGCCAGCAAAACGGATGGTGCCGGCATTGGCCACGGTGGGCGCGTCATAACTGGCCTGGCTGGGCGTTGGCGCATTGCCATCGGCCAGTCGGTCAAAGCCCACCACATCCAAACGGGCGACCACAGCAATCAAGCCGGCCAAAGGACGCACCGAGCCCACGTCTGCCGTAAAACTGATTTCTGGCTCAGGCAAGCGCGCGTCCAAACTAATAGCGCGGGCATCCAGGGTGTAAACCCCATCGGTGGTGCCATAACCATCCACGCGGCCGTTGAAAGTGATCTTCGGATCGATTGAGTAAATCTGACGGTAAGTGCCGTTGTAGGCCGTGCCGCCCACCATCGTGGTGCCGTTCAGCGTCACTTCTTCGTAGGTGGCGATGTTGCCCAAGAGGTTGATGGTGGGCGCGGTCACTTCCAAACGGTAAATGCCGTAGTGACGGGTGTAGTTGTCTAACAAAGACGCGCCTTGATTCAAATCAGTTTCAAAGCCCACGCGGTCATTGAAAGTGATCTCGCCTGCGGCTTGCAACTGCAAGCTGCGCAAATCGGTCTTAGCAAAGCCGCCGCCGTCCACGGTGCCCAAATAGTTCAGATCGCCCGTGGTAGAACGCATGCGCACCGGATAGACCTGTGTGGTGCCGCCAGTTTCAGTGGTCACCGTGACCGCCGCAGACCCTGAGTCACGCGAGAGGCGCATGTCCAAATCTTCTGCCATGGTGATGTTGTTGTAGACCTGATTGCCCACGGTGGTCACCGAGCCCAATTGGCTGCCCAGTTTCGTCACACCAATGGCTTGGGTCAGGCCCGCTTGGGCCACATCGGTCGTGCTCAGGCTTTGCAACGGTCGCAACCAACCCACCGAGCGATCGAAGGTCACGGTGCCCGAACCCGCACGAATATCGAGTGCGTAAGCCGCATCCGTGGCGCTGTCCACGGCACCACCAAAGGTCACATCGGCGTTGGTGGTGGTCATCATCACATTCGAAGCGACCGTCACGGTACCGGCATAGGTCTGCGTGCCGGTGGTGGTGATGTTGGCGCCCAAGTTCGTAGCCCCACTGATGCTCAGGTTGCTGATGCCGCTGAACACGCCATCAATATCAGCCGCACCCGTGATCGTCAAACCGTTGCCCGCACCGTCCACGGTGCTTTGGGTGTGGAGGGTGCTGGCCGTCAACGTGCGGTCACCGCCGCTGAGCGGCACGGCACCAGCGTAGGTCTGCGCCCCGCTGGTGGTGATGTCTGCGCCAATGTTCGAGGTGCCCGACACGCTCAAGGTCGTGAGGGCTGTGACGGCACCGCCAATGTCTGCATTGCCCGTGAGGGTCAGCGCGTGGTTGCCGCCGTCCAACGTGCTTTGTGTGGTGAGGGTGCTACCGGTCAACGTGCGGTCACCACCGCTCAAGGTCAACGCACCGGCGTAGGTCTGCGTGCCGGTGGTGGTGGTGTCAGCGCCAATATTCGAAGCACCTGTAATGCTCAAGGCGGTGAGGCCGCTAAACGCGCCGTCGATGTCGGCTGCGCCGGTGATGGTCAAAGCGTTGTTGCCACCAGCCAAGGTGCTTTGCGTGTTAACGGTAGCACCGGTCAACACACGGTCGCCGCCGCTCAAAGTCACTGCACCCGCATAAGTCTGCGCCCCGCTGGTGGTGATGTCTGCGCCAACAGTCGAAGTGCCTGTCACGCTCAAAGTGGTGAGCCCTGTGAAGTCGCCATCGATGTCGGCTGCGCCGGTGATCGTCAAAGCGTTGTTGCCACCAGCCAGGGTGCTTTGCGTG
>JACCDZ011804751.1_pt1 | contig 16294 bp, 14 predicted proteins | sample 7449551 | NCBI WGS metagenome assembly JACCDZ01 (sample SAMN15323452, study PRJNA562643) | freshwater metagenome | isolation source: river surface water | place: USA:Blue River Watershed | collected 2017-08-18 | reverse complement strand
TAAATGGTTTTTTTATTCAAAAGAAGAATTACTAGATTTTGTTAAAAAATTATTTTATTTAACATTAATTCAAAATGATGAAATATTATATAATCTTATTGAAAAATATTTAGATTTACAATATGATATTGAAAAAAACATATATTATTTTGATTGGAGTTTAATATATTTTATATGTACTAAATTAAACAACCCAATATTGTGATAATTCTTTTTCTAATTGATGTGATAAAACTTTTTCTCCATTCATTGGAGTAAAAGTAAATTCACTAAAATAAATATCATCATTTACATCTATATAAAAATCCATTCTTACGAATTCAAATAAAGAACCCATTTTTTCAGCATAATGTATCATTAAATCCAATTTTTTAGGTTTTTCAATATTTATACTTTTTATTTCATTATCTCCATGTAGTATTAAATTCCAATTTATATCATAATCATTACGTAATTCATTATGTTTAACACTAATACTTTTACAAACTCCATCAAAAATACGACACATATAAACAATTGCATTTCCATTATTTCCAACATATTTATCATTTATTTTTTCTTCAATAAAAAATCGTGGATTAAGATAACTATATTGTTTTTCTTGTATAGGATTATATTGTATATTCCATTTTTTTAATTGGTTTTTTAATTTAAGTATATTGTATACTTTATTTTTTTTTATATTTATATTCCATTTTGAAGCATGAGATGCTTTTATTAAATAATTTGAATTTATATCACTTTTTTGTAAATCATTTACATTTTTAAGAATACGAATAATAGGTGCTACTTTAATTTCCCCATTACACATATTTGTAACAATTAATTTTACATTTATTTTATCTACAAATTGCGAATGAAATAATCCTAATTGTGATTTATATATATTTACTTTTTGATATAATAATAATGAATTCCAATTTGCCGGTTTTTTTATTCTAAATAATACCATATTATTTTTATACTATATTAAAATTTTATTTTTTTATTTTTATTTTTATTTATATTTTTTTATGATAAATAAAATTATATAAAGATGATAATATTTTTCTTTTATGAGTTGATTTTGTACTTTGTTCATCATCTTCTTTCTTACAAGCATCATCTAATTTTGCTCTCCATACTTTACAACTATTACAATTACATTCAATATGTTCATCATTATTTTTCTTTTTAGAAACACGGTTTTTAATCATTGAAAATAATTTCATCATTACAACAAATGTTACTTTTACAATTTGAGCTCGATGTTCTGGATTTTTTATATACTCCATTCCTTTCGATAATACTAATCCATATAATTCATTTAATATCATTTTATATTTTATATTTTATATTTTATATTTTATATTTTATATAATTTAATTTTTACTAAATCACTATTTAATAAAAATATATTTATTTTTTTATATAATATTTTTTATTTATGAAATCATTAAAAGCATCATATTTACATGTTTTATTACTTTTATATTTTTAAAAGAAATATTTTGAACAATTAAATTAACATTTAAATTTAATGGGGCTTTTAATACTATTTGTTTAAACCCACTTTTATATAACATTTCAATAAATTCATATATATAATATTTACCTATTTTTAATACAAAATTTTTAAAATTTTTATATTTACGACCTCCCCATGGTGGGTCTATAAAAAAAATATTTTTATCACGTTCTTGAATATGTTCATAATATGTTAATATATTATCATTATATAACCGCACATTTTTTAAATCCAATAAGTTAATATTATCTTTTAACACATTATAATGTACTTTATTTAATTCAATACCAATAACATTTTTAAAATGTTTTGCAAACGATATCACATTTCCACCAACTCCCGCTGTTCCATCAATTATATTATTTATTTTTAAATTATTATATTCTTTAATAATTTGTTCAGTAATCCATTGTGCATCTAATGGTTTACTTATTGAATATAAACCTTTATCTGTTATTTTTAAATGCGTTTTTTTATATTTTTCAACATATGCTATATCATTTTTATCAAAATAATAATATAAATTAATATTATTTAATAATATTGGGTCTATAAACTCTTTTTCTTCCATTATTGATTCATTTAATATTTCTTTATAATCTTCTATATTATCATAAGTATTCTTATTATCATTATCAATATTAACAGTATTAATATTAGCAGTATTAATATTAACAGTATCAATATTAACAGTATCAATATTAGCAGTATCAATATTAGAAGTATCAATATTAGCAGTATCAATATTAGCAGTATCAATATTAATAATATTATTATTTATTTCATTATTTTTGTTTACTATATTATTATTTAATATTTCATTATTTTTTGGTTTTAATAAGTGATTAACATCATCATCTTCATCACTTAAATATAATAAATGATATCTATTATTTTTAATCATTTTAAATTATATTTATTTTATATATTTTTCTTTATATTATTTTTTAAAATTTAATCTATTATTTGTATGATAATAATTAGTTAAAACAAACTAATTTATTAAAAATAAATAAAAATCTATTTTATTTATTTTAAATTTTATAATCTTAAAGAGTAGATTATAATTATATTATAACTAAATAGTAGATTTAAATAAATTAAATAAAAATGGGTATTCCATCATTTTTCCGTGAACTTGTTAAAAAATATAAAGATACCTATTTTGGTATGGTTGAAGGTAAACAAGTTTGTGATTATTTATTTTTAGATTACAATGGTATTGTTTACAATGTTTTTGAAGCAATTAAAGGTAAACTTGATAAATCTCTTAATAAATCAGCTCTTGAAAATATACTAATTGATGAAGTTGTTAAACACACACAACATATTGTAAATGATGTTGTAAAACCTCGTAAACTGTTATTTTTCTCACTTGATGGTCCTGCACCACGTATGAAAATGCTTCAACAACGTTCGCGTCGTTACAAAGGTATTCAACGAGATGAATTTTTACTTGAACGCAAAAAGAAATATGATATGCCAATTGATGCTTCTTGGAATCCGGGTCCTAATATTTCACCTGGAACAGAATTTATGGAAAAGCTTTCAAATAAACTTCTTGAAGTAGGTAAAGCAAAAGGTTTTGTTGGAACAGTTGGTTCAAAACTTCAAGTACTTATTAGTAATTCAAATGTTCCGGGCGAAGGTGAACATAAATTTCTTCCAATTATTCGCAATATGAGAAAAAATAAAAGTGAATATGATGCTCCTGTATATATTTATGGTGGAGATGCTGATTTACTTGTATTAGCAATGGTTACACATAAAAGTAAAATTACTGTTTTTAGACCTGTTGCTAAAGAACGCGAATTAAAAGAGCAATTATCTAATTATGAATTTGTTGGAATCGATATTGATAAATGTAAAAAGAATTTCCATAATCTTCTTACTAAAAATTATAATAAACCAGATATTCAAGAAGTTCGTGTTGTAAATGATTATAACTTTTTAACCTTTTTAGCAGGAAATGACTTTATTATTTCGCTTCCATTCTTCAAAATTCGTAAAGGTGGTTTAGACCGTGTTACAACAATTTACAACCAACTTAGACCTCAATATGATTATTTAATTGATTATGACCCTGATACAAATCCTAATCCAATTATTAATCACGCTTTCTTTAAAGAAATTATTACTCAATGTGCTTTACAAGAACAAAAACTTCTTGAACTTCAACAAAATAATATTGATAAACTTCTTAAAGGTGGTCGTAGTACATTTTTTGATGATGAAGAAGGTAAAACACCTTTTGAAATTGATTCAAATCGTTATGATAACTGGGAAGTATGCTCGCCTGGTCATCCGCTTTATGAACAATATAAAGATGAATTTAAAAAGATTAATTATAAACAAGAAGAATCAAAATGGAAAGAAGAATATTACAAATATTTTGTTGGTATTTCTTATGATAATCGTGAAGAATTTGATAGAGTTGTTGAAGATATGTGTATTAATTATTTAGAATCACTTGTTTTTACAACACGTTATTATTTAGTTGGTTGTCCTTCATGGCGTTGGCATTACCGCTATCGTGTTTCACCTTTCCCAAGTGACATTCTTCGCGTACTTAATACTAAAATTACAAATATGAATGATATTACATTTGAACTCGGTGCACCATACACTCCATTCCAACAACTGCTTTTAATTCTTCCACCACAAATGAGTCATATTATTCCCAAAGCACTTGCTCCTATTATGAGTGACCCAATGCACGGAGCTGTTCATTATTATCCAACAAATTTTAAGATGGATGTACTTGATGGATTAAAAACCATTTATAGTGAAGCTATATTACCAGAATTTGATGAATCTGTAATAATGAAAGCTTATGATAAACTTCAAAATGATTTAACAGAAAATGAGAAGTTGCGAAATACTATTAGAACTTCCGCATTTTTAATTAAGTAAATTTTGATAAATCTTCAATAGTTACACTATTAGTATCATAAGAAGTATATGCAAATAAATCATTGTATATATCTAATCCGTGTGGAAAATCATCCACAATAAAATTTTTTAATAATATTATTTTTTTATTTATTAAATCAATAGTTCCTTTATAAATTTTACCACATATTTCATCTTGACCTGTAATATAAAAATAATTATTTTTACTAACTATTTTATCAAAATGAACGTGATTAAATTCAATTTTATCAACTAATTTAAAATTTGGAAAGCTAAATAAAGCAAATGCTCCACTTGTTATTTGATTATCTTTTGCTAATTTTATATTTGTTTTATAATTGATTATTATAAATATGTAATCACTATTTATAAATAGTATATCTTTTAATCGATAATTATCTTTTATATCACCACTATTTAAATATTTTTGATTATAAGTATTTAAATTTATTTCTAATACATTATTTAATTTATTTGATGTAAATATATTTGATGGTGATAAATATAATTTATCATTATAAATTTTCATTCCATGATATGTATTATTATTATTTAATGTAATTATTTTTTTTGAAATAAATTTAAAATCTTTTATATTTACATCAAATATCCATAATATATTAGTAAAAAATATCATATATAATTGATACATATCTTTTGATTGATTATAAATGATTTCAAAAGATTCACAAAAATGTATTTTCTTTTTTTCATCAATTGTTTTATAAGTATCTAATATTTCATAACTATTTTTATCAATATCTATACTTATTAAATAAAGTTTATAAGCATAACGATGAGCAATAATGATTAAATTGTGATTTATAAATTTAACATCTGTAACAGATGGAATACGTCCTTTATTATGTAAAAAAATTTGTTCTAATTTATTTTCATTTTCTTCATTAAATATTATTTTCATTTTTATTTTAATTTACTATTATAGATAAATTATTTATATTTACATTAAAATACAAAAATAATATAAAAATGAATATTGCTATTACATCAAGATTTATGAATATTGATTTACCATATATGAGTATATGGTTTGAATATTATATTGCATTAGGAGTAAAACATTTTTATTTATATTATGTTGATAATATTTTTTTTGAATTAGAAAACATATTAAATTATTTTCCAAAAGAAAAAGTAAGTATACAAAATATAAAATTAGATTCAATACAAGATAGTAATTCAGTATTTTTTGATTATCCATTTGTTATAAAAGAAGAGTATATATTACATATTGATAGTGATGAATATTTATATTTAAATAATGAAAATTTATATACTTTTTTAGAAAAAAATAAAAATGTGGATGCATTTTATTTTTATTGGTATATGTGTCCAAGTAATGAATTAATAATAAATAATTTTAATCAAATATTACAAAATAAAAGTTCTAAAAAATATATTATACACACATATAAAATATTAGCTAAAAATAAAAATATTCAATTTATAAAAGGATATACTCATGATGTAACTTTTTTAAATAATCGAAATGTTATTAAAAAATATATGGACACACCATATTTTTTAATTCACTTTTCATATCGTGGAATTCAAGATTGTTATTATAAATATATATATCAAAATTTAATTAATCATAAAGATGTACATTTACATTTAGCTAAATTTAAAATATGTGATAAAAATATTCAAACTATAAGAGTAAATGAATTACCATCACGAGTATTAGTTTTTTTAGGAGAATTAAATAATAAAAATAATGATTTTCAAATAAATATTACACTACCAATAACTCAAAAAAGTCAATATGAATTATATGATTTAATAGATAAAGAAGAAAATAATAAAAATACAAAATTATTGTTTATAAATCGTTTACAAAAAATAATACAATTACAAAAAGATAATAAATTGCAAATATGTCAAAATATAATTCTTCCAAATGGAAGTATTAAAAATTATATTAAAAATATTTTATTAAATAATTATTCTATTATCACATTTACTTAAACAACTAAATCAATTTTATTTGGTTCTTCTGTTATTACTAATATTTCATTTGCATTTTTAATTTCATTTAACTCTATTTTTATTTCTTCTTTAGAAAGATTCTCTAAAGTGCGAAAACTTTCACTTTTTTCTGGGTCAACATCATTATATTGCACTTTTGTTTTTAAATATGCTGAATAAAAAATATTTTTCTCTGTATTAATTGTTGAATAAATATCACCTAATTTAGTAATCATAAATAATATATTTGTAACAAAAGTAGTTGTTGTTTGATTATCTAAATAAAAGTCATAAATTACAAATCCACTTAATATAGTATTTACCATAAAAAGAATCATACATAATATAGAAGCTCTATAATAATATTTATCTAAAGATAATATATTTTCTTTACGATGTTTAGGAAGAGTTTCCAAAGTTTTTCCAACAGAATCATTATCACAAGGTTTTGAAGTATTGACTTCTAAATAATTAATTAGTTGATTTTCTCTTTTAATTTCAATAATATAAGTTAATACAAAAGAAGCCATTGTTATAAAATTAATTATTAAAGATATTATATAAAAATTAGATGTTGGATCCATATTTTCTTGATATGAACATACATGGTCTTCACATTTTTGAGGAACAAATAATATTAGTAAAGTTGAAACTAAAACGCGATATAATTCTAATGAAAATAAAGATATTGATGTACTTTTTTGAATAAAATCTTGATTATTTAATTTATTTTTGATATATTCCATTTTTATTTTTATTTTAATTCTAATATAACAATTTATTTTTATATATTATAAAAAGTATTTTATTTAAGTAAAAATATAATAAAAATAATAAAATATTTTTAAATAAAATAATTCTATAGTATATATAGAATTGTTTATTATAATAAAAAATGGTTTCACAAGCAATTACTGCTTTTTTTATAATATTATTTGTTATATTTATAATTATATTAATTTTTAATGGACTATTAAATAAATTAATTGATGGTGTAATCACTGATTCCAAAGAAAATTTCGTTTCTCAAATTACAGGTTTAGAAACGCGAAATGAAAAGAAAAATAGTTTAATTGATAATAGTGAAAGTGTAAATCGCAAAATTCCTTTAATCACTCATCGCGAAAAAGGTTATAATCAAAATAACTTTCAAGTTGCTTCAGATATTCCTTTAAGCCAAACTTCATATCCTTATTTTATTAACAAATATTATATTAATCAAAATATTAATAAATCTGTTGATGAAGATATGGAAATACACGATTCTGTAAATATAAATAAACCAGATTTATTATACGATGGTATTTGGAAACCTAATTATAGAAATGCAGGAGATTATCAACGCACAAATTGGACTCCAGTCCATCCTATTAATGAAAGTCGTGGTAAACTTGGTATAAACAAATTATTAGAACAAGCACGTAGTAAACCAATGCCAAATGAAATGGAATTTAATCTTTGTAACACAAATCCATTACCTTTTAATGAATTTGATAAATTATGCGAATCAAGTATGAATAGTGAATTAACAGGAGTTGTAAATGATAAATCGTGTACTAAAGATAAGAAAGATGATGATATTGTATGTTTTCAAGTTTATTTAGATCCACTTTCTAAATAAAAAAGATTATTAAATTTTTATTATAAAAATAAATTTATTTTTATATTATTTCCATACTTTTAAAAAAGTATGTAAAAATATGTTAACTTATGGAATTATTTTTAATATATTGTTTTTAATTAATTTACTACTATATATAGTAATAATAAAAATGCATACTTTTATATTTGTATAATTATGAATTTTATATTTATTTTATGAATTATTCTATTTTATCGATTATGTAAAACTCGAATTTCACTTTTAAAAGTCTTGAAAAATAAATAATATTTTTAAAATCTTAAAAGTCATTTTATTTATAGCGTTTTTAAAAGTGAAATTCGAGTTTTACATAATCGATAAAATAGAATAATTTTTATTAATATCTAAATTAATATAAAAAATAAAGTATGGGTTTTTTATTTATAGATTTTAATAAATATATTTATTTTTATTATTGATTATAGTAATATTTTAAAATAAATTATAAATAAATGTAATATTTATAAAAGTATTGAATTTTTTAAAAGTATGCATTTTATAAAAAAAGTATGGAATTTTTATAAAAAAGTATGCGTTTTATATTTAATTTAAATATAAAAGAAAAAATATATAAATAATTAAAATAAATTTATATAAAAAAAATGATAAATAAAAATACATTTCATATATGTTATTATTGTTTAGATTATATGTCTAACTTAAAAAGTGATGTAAATAGACACTTAAATAAACAACATAAATGTAAGCCTTATTCTATTTTATTTAGTTTTGAAGAAGCAAGTAAAAAATCTTTATATACTAAATATATTTTTCATATTGATAAAAATAGTTTAACTAAAAATGATTTATTATTTATTATTTCAAATTATAATAATAATAAAAATCATATTTTTGAAGATTTTAGAAATCCTTTACTAATTGCTAAAAATAATGATTCTTTATTTACAAAAGAAGAATTAGAAATACAATATAATAAAGTTGAAGAAAAATTTATAAGTGAATTAGAAGAAGAAATAAAAAAAGAAGAATATAAATGTTATCGTTGTGAATCAATATTTACAACAAAATATAATTTATTAAAGCATCTTAAAAATGAAACTATATGTAATAGTAGAAAAGAAAATAATGAACTTATAAAAAAAAATAAAGAAGAAGAAATAAAAAAACGTGAAATAACAGATTATCACAATCAAGCAATTATAAATAATATACAAAATATTGAAAATCAACAAAATAATAATATATTAAATAATAATATGAATAAAAATAATTTTCAAGTAAAAATTAAAGATTTTGTAAAAGAAAATTATGATTTAAGTCATATTGATGATAGTTTTTATACTAAAAAAGATTTCTTTTTATATAATAATTTTTTAAGAGAAATTATGTTAAATGAAAAAAATAGAAATGTTTATTTTATAAATAATGAGGCTATTTTTTTAACTGATAATGAATTAAATAAAATGTCTGATGAAAAAGCAGGATATTTAATATTAGAAAAAATTGAAAAATCATTTGAAATATTTCTAAATAAACAAGATGAAGATGTTAAAAAATATTATAATTTTATTACTAAATATTATCATGTTATAAAAGGACATTGTAAACATGATACTATACATAAAGTTTATGATTTAGATAGTCAAACATTTATTTATACAGCAAATAGTCGTGCTTTTAGATCAAGAGATAAATATTTAAATAATATTAAAAAAATATTAGAAAAACATAATAAAGATATACAAGAAAAATTAAGTAAATATTCGGATGGTGGTCAAATACTTGTATTTGAACCAAATATTGAAGATTTTATTTCAATACGTAATCGTTATAGAGATTTAAAAGATAAAAAATAATTTTCAATCATAATTTTTATAAAAATAAATTTATTTTTATATATTTATATTATAGAATATATTATAGATTTTAAAAAAAATGACTTATTTATACATTATTTTGATTTTAATCGCAATTGTCATATTATTAGAATATGGACAACGTTATCTTAAAAAACAAAAAGAAGGTTTCACTAATCGTGAAACTTTTGAAAACCCTTATTCAAACATATATTTTGAAGAAAATACATTAATAAATTTTGGTGATAACATTACCGGAAGTGCCGTAAATATTGCAAAACCTTATCCTCAAATTGGTACTTTTGGAACAAGTGGTAAACGTCCCAGTTATGTTGGTTTAGCTAATCCAGATACTTATCAAGGAAATTATTTAAATTGCCCAAGTTGCCAATTACAATTTGATTGCACCAATTATCCTTATGAAGTGGACCCAAAACACGGTGCTGTATGCAGTAGTTGTATTGAAAAGAAATTATATAATGAATTTAATTTACCTGTTTATGCTAAATCCGTTGGAAGTCCACGAAAATGTCGTGATTTACTTCATTAAAAATAATAAAAATAATAAATATAATTATAAAAGTTTTATATAATAATGAATATAAAGAACATTTTATAATTAAAAGTATATTATATAAAAATGGGTGCAAAATATTCAAGTTGTAAAGAAAATCATTATTTATCATTTTTAGAAAATAAAAAAATAACAATATTAGAACCAACTTATTTAGTATTATATAAAAATAAATCTGAAAATGGATATGATTACGAAAATATTCAAAAATGTAGATTACTTAAAAAAAATCCATTAAATATATCAGATAATTGTAATATGTTAGATAAAGAATTACCATCATATCCAAAGAATGAATCAACTTATGAATTTATAATAAAAATAAATTGTAAAATATCTTTTTTTATAAAAGATATAGTAGAGATACTTAATGTTATTGAAGGTCCACGTAATTATCAAATAGAACCAATATTATTAAATAAAATAAAAATTAAAGACATTGAAATTTTACTTGCTTCTGATATATTTAATATGTTGTTTGATAAAAAAAAATTTGAATATTTAAATTTAAAAATATTCATGTATGAATCTTTTTTTAATGTTGATAGTGGTTGGATATATTTTTCAAGGTCTAAAAAAAAAAATGAAGATAAATTAAAAAATTTTATAAATGATTATAAAGATATCTTTTTAATTGAAGATTTATAGTAAATAAAAGTTTTATATAATAATTATTATATAAAAATATAAAAAGAAATAAAAGGTTTAATTGAATTTTTTAGCTATTGAAAACTGCTTTACATTTAAAATCGCAAGGGAATTCAACATCTTCTTTCGAAATACTTTTCATTACATTAGCTTTTTTAGACAAATGGAATAAAATTCGCATTTCTGTTCCTTCTTTAATTGATTTGTTTTGTACTGGAATATCTACTGATTTATGGTCTGTTAAATACAACTCTTGTGTCATATATGTTACTAATGCTGCTTGTAAATCATTCTTATTTACACTATGATAAGAATATACATATTTTATTAAAGTATCGCTTTTTGTATCAAGTGACCGCAAAAACCGGAATGACAGTTGATTCATATCAATAATTTTATATGTTGGCGATACAAAAACATATCTTGGGAAATCTCCAACTTTGTCATCTAAATCAATACCTGCTGAAATAACCGAAATATTTGCAATTAATAAACGACATTCAAGCGTTGGTTCTTGAAACTTTTTAATAATTTCAGCACGTTTTTGTGTATTTACACTTCCATCCAACTTTTGTGGATTCAAATCTTTAAGTCTTTCCATTAAATCATTAATATTATCAGTGTAATTTAACGCACATACAACTTTACAATATGGATTTTGGCTCATTTGTTTGCGAACGTGTGAATCAAAAATTTCCAATTTAGATGTTTCTAAAATAGGAAGTGACCTGAAAATGTTAATACGTTTTTGTTGTTCATCAATGGTTCCATCATCAGCCATTAAATCCAAAATTCGATCAATTGCTGCTTTACATATTTTATCAGATTCAGGTGATAAATGATAAAACATATTTACATTTTTTATCTTGTGTGGATTCTTTTGAATCATACTCATATGTGATGATAAATATTTCATAATCACATTTAAGAAAAGATTATATGCATTTAATTTACATCGTTCAGCTCTCATATATCTATTGAGTATCATTTCATTATACCAAGCTTCACCTTTCTTTTCAGTATCAATTTTTTTACAATAATTTACAATTTCAGCATACCCTTTATATGAATATACTCCAGTATGCCAATTGTGTGAAACAAGTTCATCACTTTCTTGAATTCCAATATTTCTCATAAATGTTACAATTTGTTCTTGTTTATCAAAAGGTGTTCCTGAAATACATATCATTTTATTTCCTTTTTTGTTATGTAAGATGTGTTTCATTAATTCACGACAAGCATTTGTTGTATATGAAGTTCCATTACGAATATGCTGAATTTCATCAAAAATGAAAAGCAATTCACCAGCATCATAATAAGATTTGTACTTTTCAGAACGTTTAAATGTTGCCATTTCAATTTCTGTATTTTTACCATTGATTAAACGAGTTGTTTTAAAATCATTTCTAATAAGTAAACCGTGTTTAGGATTTACCATTTTATGTCCTGATACTTCATTATACGAATAAACTTCAACGTGCTTTAATTTATGCGTTCTAACAACATCGCTCCATTTACTTCGCAATGATGCAGGACATATTACATAAACGTGTTTAAATTGTGGATTGATTTCAATATATTTACCGGAAATATATGTTTTACCAGTACCAAGTGGAGATAAATCAAGAGCAAAATTGTGTGTCATTAATATATTGTACATACGTTCAAAATGTGGAAGCTGATATTCAAATAAATTAATTTCATTTTTTGTTTCTTCTTCTTCAACTTCTTGTACAATCTCTTCTGTACCTTCTTTTTCAGTAACTTCTTCTTCAGCAACTTCTTCATCATTATTTTTATAAATGCTATCTAATGCGCTTTTTACTTTCTTTTTCTTTTCAACTTTTTTAGGTTTTTCTCCTTTTTTAGGTTTTTCAACTTTATCTTTTGAAATAATTAAATAATCATCATCATATTCTTCAGGAATGTTAAATTTGTATTTATTGATTGTTGATTCACAATAAAATTCATCATTAATCTTTTCAAAACATTCATTACATTCCTTCATTAAATCAATAATATTTTGATATATAGTATCAAAATACGCGTTTACTGAATCAGCATTCATAACTTTTAGATTATTATAAAGATTGCTTTGAAGTTCATTAATACCCATTAAGTAAAGTTCAATAACTTCGCGATAATTTACTTTTAGTTTCATATTTTTGTAATTAGTATACAAAAATCGTCCATAAACTTCTTCTTTTATTTCATTTCTTAAATACTTAACTCGTAAATCATCATTATATGTATAATAATTGTTTAAAATCTTGTTATAATCACATTCATTTTTAAAATATTTTCGCACATTATTTGTTTCATCATAAAGTAGTTTCATTAATTTTTCAGGAATTTTAATTTTTAAACTTTTTTCTAAATCCATTAGCACATCTAATGGAATTTGTACATCATCCATATTTAAACATATCCCATTTTCATCTGTTTTTCTAAAAGGTTTATTTGGATTATAATTATATTTACTTTGTTTACCAGTTTCCCAACTAAAATGTGTATTACAATTTGTACAATTCATATGGTCGCAACCCATTGTTTTAAAAATACGAGTTGCACAATTAGGGCACTTTTTTGTATCTTTATCCAATTCTTTAAGTGTTTCTAATATATTTTTATCACATACATGTTCTTCTTCTTTTAATGTTAAACAATGGACACAATGAACTTTTTTACATAATATGCATTCATAATTATTTGTATTAATATTAAGTTTTAATGTTCCTTTACAATTGGGAAGTGTACAAGGTTCAGTACGAATTTTACCACGAATAATTGGTCTTTCACTATTTAGTACATTACTATTTTTAATAATACCTTTTCTTAATAACTCTTTATCTTCTTTTTGTTTATCGAAAAATTTAAGTAGTTCATCAGTAGCAGTAATAAACTCTTTTTCTTCATCCATAAGTTCTTTAATCTTATTTTTTTGAATCACATTTTTAACAAATACTTTACCAAGTAAGTTTTCAATAATTTCTTTAGAAAACTCAGATTTACAATTCATACATTGAGATTTCGCAAATGTTTTTTGACAATGATTGCACACAATTGTATTACAACCACAAACTATCTTCTTATTACGAGTATTTTCTTCGTACTCATTATAACATATGGAACATTCAAATTTAACCATTTATAAGAAACCTACGGAATAAGAAACCTACGGTTTCTTATGAACTTCCCTTTTATATTTAAAAACTTTTTAAAATCATTTTTTATTTATTTTTAATAAATAAAAAATTATAAAAAAATATTTTAATTACTATGGTTTTTATGGTTTAATAATTTTTATATTATTATTTTCAAGTAAAGATAAATCAAGTTTATAATTATAATTATTTCTTTCTCTCCATAATGTAAAAGCTTCTTTTATATGATTTTCACAATCTTTTTTTTTAAATTTTCTAATTTTAATTAAATGTTTTTTCATTTCATCATCTCTACCAATAATTTTAGAAAATCCCATATGTGTTGTTAAATGACATTTTTTACATAAAGCAACTAATCTTATTAACTTTTGAATTTTATTATCTTCATCATAAAACCATCTTTCATGTGCTTCTATTTGGTTATCTTCATTATTTTTAACATCTTTACCATCTATACCACAACATTCACATTTATAATTAACACGTTCATATATATATTTTCGTAATCTATCCCAATCTTTTTTAGAAACAGAATATCTTACATTTTTAAACCAACAACTGTCTGGAATTAAATCAACAAATAATTCATTACCACCAAATGTTCTATCTTCACCTATAAGTTCATTTATTGGTTCAAATTTTGAATATTTTTCAATCAATATAGTTTCTGAATTAGGAGCATACCATTTTTTTTCTATATTATCCCATTTAGCACCTAATATTTTTGCTTCATCTTTTTCTTCATATGAAACATTTAAATAAGTTATCATTTTTATATTATAATAAATTTATTATAATATCTTTATATTAAAAAAATTTATAATATTTTTTTATATATAAATTTTTAATTTATAAAATAATTTTTACTATATAAAAAAGTTATATGTTATTTATTTTATTTGCCCAAATTTTAATTTTATTAAGAATATCATTCCATTTATTATTATCAAATTCTATTGATATATTTTTATTCATTCTTTTTATAATATAAATACCTTTATTTGCTTTCCATACAGCCATTGTTGATAATAATTTAATATTTATTTCTTCTTCTGTATTATTATATAATTTTGTAATATAATCATCTACAATAATTATACAATCATTATTTTTTGTAACACCATTTGGTCTAGCAACTAATCCTAATTTATCATTAATATTTATTTTAAATATACCTGATAAACAGTCCCAAGGCTTATAAACATTTTCACCAATAATTTTTGTTAATTGATTATCAATATTATTTTTATCAAAAAGACGTGTCATAAATCGTGAATAAACACTTACAATTCCATTTTCTTCAATATCTTTATTATTATAACAATAATAATATGGATTTAATGTTTCACCACGCTTTATGTATCGTTTCGCTTCGTCTGGTGTTTTACATCCAATTTCTAATATCCAAGGAACTATAAAAGAAGTAATTACCCAATCATTTTCATTAAAAATATCTTCCATTTTATTATATACAATAATAAAAAGTTTTGTAGTTAAAATAATAATCATTTTTTATTTATTTTTAATAAATAAAAATTTATAAAAAAATATTTTTTATTATTTAGTAATCATTTCAAACATTTGTTGAACACAATTTTCAACCTCTTCTAAATTATGATTTATAAAAACTCCATCAAACACATATGATGTTTCAATAGATTGAAGAATACCAAAATGTTCAGTTACATGTGCTCCTTCAATTCCATTTTTAGGTATAACATCTGGGCGAATAATTAAAAATGTATGATGATTTGGGAAAGCTTCTTTTACCATTTGTAATTCATTATGAAACCGAGCATCTGTAATAAAAATGTATTCAGCACTACTATTTTTAATACGATTTATTGTGGCTTTTACCCAAATATCAGGGTCTACTTGTTTTCTAAATAATTCTGTTCCTACTTTAATTAAAGCATCACGAGGGCTCATATTCCATTCTGGTACAACTACTTCTTTTAAATCATCACCATAATGTTCAGGGCTAAAACCAAAAGCAATAGAACAAATTTCACGTAATGGGTCAGCAAAAGAGAATTTAGC
>JACCDZ010063692.1_pt1 | contig 16295 bp, 16 predicted proteins | sample 7449551 | NCBI WGS metagenome assembly JACCDZ01 (sample SAMN15323452, study PRJNA562643) | freshwater metagenome | isolation source: river surface water | place: USA:Blue River Watershed | collected 2017-08-18 | reverse complement strand
CCAAATAACAAACTTGCTATACAATCCCAACCAAATCAAGACTATATTGATCAAAAGACCACTAGGTTATAGACCATGACAAAAGCTCCGCCACAGGCACTACGCAACACCCGCCAAAAAGGGGCGACTGCCATCGAGTTTTCTTTGGTCTTTGCACTGCTCTTCAGCACTTTCTGGGCTGTCATCAGCTATGCCTTGCCCTTTTTTCTCTACCAGGTAATGAATCACGCTACTGCCGAAACGGCGCGCTATGCCTTGCGGGTGGATCCGACGCAGAGCAATAGTGCGATCGTCACCTTGGTACAGACTCGCCTCAATCAGGAGCTGAATGTATTACCAACCCGTTTCAAACAGGCTAACACCCTAATACAGACGGTTAACATTCAAACCATCGACTCCTTCAGAACCTTGGTGATAACACTTCAGTATCCAGGCTGTAGCACAAATAACCAAGCCGCCTGTATAACGCCTGCGCTGAATCTGCTGGGTTTCAGTATTCCCAACCTGTCGAGCTTCAGCTCAACATCCCGATTACGTCTGGAGGAGCTATGATGATCATGTATCGGAATAAGGAACAGCGCGGGGTTGCTGTCATTGAGTTTGCTTTGGTGTTTACGCTGGTCTTCGGCGTTTTCTGGGCTCTGGTCAGCTACACCATTCCGCTAATTTTGCTGCAAGCTATGAATCGTGCTTGCGCTGAAGGTGCACGTGTTGCAGCAACAGTGCCTGCGAGTACGCCTAACTACGACACAGCGGTAACTACGCAAGCAACCGCTGAAATGAATCGCCAAATGTTATGGCTGCTGAACTGGACCAACGGTAGTGGCCTGACGACCACGGCCAGTTTTGTCACAGATGCTGTTTGCCCCGTCAGCCGACCATCCTGTGTATTGCAAACCCAGTTGCGCATCAACAACTACAACACTGTTGCCAGAATCAAGCCACTTAATCTGCCGGGCTTAGGGCAAGTACCAGCATTACCGCAGAACTTAACAGCAATATCCCGTGTCATTATTATGTGAAATTACTTGACCAGCCTTATGCCATCGGTACCTGAACAGCTGAGCTGACCTGCTACTTCGGTCTGGGCGAGATTTACTTCCAGTACCTTCAAAAGCATATTCAGGATAGGGTCGAGCAAACCAGAAAGCAGTGGCACAATAATATTCTGAATCGCTGTTTTAAGCCCATCCAGCAGGCTGGTAACCACACCAAAAACCGAGCCAAGAACACCAGAATCACTGCTGTAGTAAGGCTGTAATGTTGTACTGGCAAGAGTATTCACCAAGCTGTTGACCACACTGCTACTAGTGATCATTTGATAGTCCGCATTCGTCAATGTCGCCCCAACTTCCGGGGGGTTAGTAAAAGTAAGTGTTTGCGCAAGACCAGCAACCGGCGCATCTACCTTCAAGCCTAAGCCTAGTTTGACTGTGAACTTGGCATTATTTCGATTCGACTCATTCCAGTCACCACTGGTCGATTTGTAGACCTTGTCAAAACATATTACAAAAAGATCACATGTTTGCCTTACCTCGACATAACCCACTTGTACTATCGGTACAGGGTTTACTATGGGAGCACTAGCGGAACTGAAAACATTTGATTTTGCATTAGCGACAGAGGTGCCCATCAGACCAATACGCAAGGTAGCTGCCGACGTCTTCGCTGGAGTAGTCAAAGTCTTGTTACCCGCAGTACAGCTATAGTTGCTGACATAAGCCTCACCACCACCAACATCCAAATTCACATCAACACGAGCGGCTGGGAGTACCTTAATAAAGGTTTCCTTAGTTTCGCAAGTTCCCACAAGACCACATACCAAGTTGGTGACCAAATTGGTCAGGCTCAACGGACTGCTGGTCAACAAGGTCGTCACTGGCGACAGCGCGGCAGAGACCGCACTGATAATGGAGCTCAAACCGGAAAGCGCCGGCAGATCTACCGACACCAAGCTTCTGATTTGTGCCGACCGCACATAAATCTTGTTCAGTCCGAGCGGATCGGCTTTTGCCAATGCCGGATTGCCAATAGAGGATAGCTGCGGGGCCTCCAATACTCTCGTACTGAGATTGGCTGCCGCAAAGCCAGGCAAACTTATTGGCACATCGGCAACCAGCGCATTAGTACCGTTGGCTAGCTGAATGCTGCCCTGAACCAGATCAAACACATTAACGCCCAAATCTGCACCGGCATAAGGGGTGGCTGTCTGAAGATTCAATATCTTGCCTAGATTAACGGTCACAGGGTTGACGATGGCCCCAACCTTCAAAGCAGAAAGCGCTGTAAGTGTTGATGTTGCCGTGCTGCTGTCACGCCCAAGCACGGTTGTGGTTGCATCAAGAATCTTGCCAACAGTGATATTTTGCGCGAGGACTTCGTTATAACCACCTGCCGTTAGCCCTAAGTCAATTTTGAGCTGGTCCAGGAAGTCAAAAAGATTGATTTGTGTACCAATCAGACCATTCCAACCCAATACAGAGACATTGACAGCCCCGCCAAGCAGCCCGCCAACTACCGTGTTAAGCAGAGCCCCCTGAGAAGAGTCCACAGCCGCAGTGGTTGTACGCAACTTCAGCGCCGCCAGAGGAACTCCCTTTGTCGCAACCGCCGTTGCCGATAATGAAATCTTGTTACCAAACAAGCCGCCTACAACAAGGCTAGCGGGAACAAGACGCGTCACCGTGACTTGAATGGCATTATCAACACCGCCCAAGGGGGTTGCACTGACCGAGCGGATACCAGAGTTTGAACTGATCTGGCCACACGCAGTGACTAACGTTGCCGAACTTGAAACAACGAAATCATTTCGAACCGCACTTTGAGTGGCGTACGTCGTAGCGGTACTGGTGTTGCATGCTCCATCACGCGCCATCGCCTCAATGGCGGCCATATCTGCCACACGCTGCAACTTGCGCTTTTCAACATACAGTCGTCCGGTATCCACCACCAGCGCCAAGCACAATACGGCGAGCAGCATAAAGCCCGCCGTCATGATCAATACGGCACCCTGCTGACGCTGGCGAAGCTTGAACGCCGGCAACAGACGCAAGATGGATGCTCGCTGTGAAGGCCTCATCGGCTTATTCCTCGTTATTTACCTGCACCGAAACTATCGCCATAAAAACTTTGCTTAATGGCGTAATCATAGGTTTTGAGAAAGCGTTCAGCGGCTTTCTCTCGCTGCACCGCTGAGGCCGCCTGAGGATTTACGGATGCCTGCGCCCCACTGCGTTGCAATTCAAGCCAGGCAGAGGCTTGTGCGCCGGGAGCCGGTAACTCTGCCGCTTGCGTCACTAGGGGCAGCAAAAGGCCACACATGGCCAGCAATGTTGCTGCCCGCTTTGCATAGGTTGAAGCCGATTGCGTCACCATGAGAGAGTCCTCTGTACTTGTTGCACTGTGTTCATCATAAGCTCAGTAACACGGCATTACTGCCCGCCCTTCAAAACACCGACAAATTGTCACAAACCAATTACATCGCCTTGCTCGGCTTCAGTACCATTGACGATGGTGTGGGAGATGCCCCTGAAGTTCGTGGACTGAGCGGGCAAGCAATTGAAGAGCCTCCACCGCCACGTTTACGCATCAAATACTGGCAACTGCGCAAAAGCTCCTCGCGAGCAGCATCATCAAAACCAATGCGGCCTGACCAGTAAAGCCAAGCATCACTATCATTACGCATCAATGCCAACAGCGCCAAATTGAACCCAGGAATCTTGTCATCGGGAGCCAGTTCATAAGCCGTGCGTAGCTCAAACTCAGCCTGTCGATCCATACTCAAATGCAGGTAAATAAACCCAAGATCATTGCGAATACGACTATCGGCCGGTATTAATGCAGCCGCCGTGGATAGCTTCTGCAGAGCCAAAGTGTAGTCGCCACGTTGGGCCGCTATCAGCCCCAGACCATGCTCCGCTCTCCCGCTCAAACACGTACCCTGCAAGGCTCGATACCAAGACTCTGCTTGTGGCGACTCAATAGAGCGCAAGATATCAGCGCGTAGCGCCGCCACCACGGCGACATCAGCAGGCAATGTCTGAATCTGCGCCAGTGCCGCATAGTAGTTGCCTTCACGCACACGCTCTTCAACAAGTGCTTTCACCAGCTCGTCGTCTTTGCTCAATGCCGCACGACAATTAATGCGAATTTGCGGCTCCTGCGTCCCCACCGCACGCGACTCAACCGTCACTTTGCTAGCAATGGGGCGTACGATAGCTCGAGGGGCAACACACCCAGCCACTTGCATCGTCACAATTAATGCAGATGCCCAAGCAAGGCCGCCCCAGCGTGTAGATATCACATATCCCCCATCGCATCGCCAATAGAAATGAAACCCGGTCCAGCCAACAAAATCACCAATGCGGGGAAGAAAAACACCACCATGACAACGGTCATTCGCGCCGTCAGCTTGCTGACTTTTTCCTGCATGTCTGTCAGGCGGCGACTCTCCATGACCTCGATCAACTTGGTCAATGACGCGCGGGCACTGCCCCCCTGCTTCAGCATCTGACGAATAATGACCGTGACATCGGTAAAGTTGGCATGGTCTAGTGCTGCTGCAGCTCCGCCAAGTTCATTTTCCAGATCCAGGCCCTGCTCCGCACGACGCAGAATGGGATCAAGTTCCAGCACCAGTTCGGGCAAAACCAGCTTTGCTTCATTGGCCATAACACGTAATGCCTGCTCAACGGCTAGGCCGGCATCGAACAGGATACGCAGCATCTGGACAAACAGTGACAGCTCATCATCGATACGCTTCAAACGATCTTGGGCACGACTGTTGATGACACGCTTGGGCATAAGCACGCTGATAATCACGATCGATACACCGACAAGCAAACCATTCTGGGTATAGCCGTGAATCAGAATCCATAAACCAGTCAAAAGCATGGCAACAATCGGCAAAATAACCTGAACGCCATAAAGTGTGGCCCGCTGTGCGGCTGATCGGTAGCCTGCGCGCCACATAGCCACGGCAAGCTCACTGTCTTTCTCGATGTGCTTGCGAATGCGCTCCTGATCGTCAAACAAATCGGCAAAGCGCATGCTCAGCAAACGAGCATCTTCACGCGAATTTCCGCGTATCGTCATGCGCCGCTCGACCAAGCGTCGCTCACCAGCAATACGACTGAATATCCACACGGAAATGCCGACAGCAAGCAGAATGACCAGAAACAGGATCGTACCGTAGAGGCCGGCCATCATATGCTCCTCAACATTTTCCAGATCACCGCCATACCGGAAATCTGCATGACCGCAGCAGTAACCATGACCCATTTTCCTGTTGGATCATCAATCATCTGATAAATGTAGTCTGGATTACTCAGGATCATGAATGCACCCACCATGATGGGTAGCGCGGACAGCACCACCGCACTGGTTCGTGTTTCACCAGTAAATGCCCGCAACTGACGATTCAAATGCTCTCGCTGCTGAATCAATGTGATGATGTTATTCAATAGGTCGATCAGACTACCGCCAAAGCGTGAGTTAACGCTGACGCCCAGAGCCAGAACCTGAAGCTCTCTCAAAGCATAAATCTCGGAAAGATCAATAAAGGCTTCGGGAATCGTCATACCGAGCTGGATATTGCGCTGCAACTTGAGCATGACCGTTTTCAGAGGTTCATCAGCGTCACGCGTTGCAATGAAAAAACTGTCTGCCAATGTTTTGCCCGTACGCATTAAACGCACGACTTGATCAAGCAAACGAGGCAACTGGGAAACAATCAAATTCATGCGGCGCTGATAAATGGTACCGATTGCCGTATAGGCAAAAATCACCAGTCCAAAGGCCAGCAACAACGCCAAAGCGAAGCCAAACTGGATGATAACCAGTAGCAGAATTAGCCCTAATGCTAGCCCGATCATGCGCCGGTGTGTTTCGGGCAGGGTAATGCCGGCGCGCTCCAAATGAACAGTCAGCCAGTTCTTTTTCGGAAACTCCAATGCTTGCACACCAATCAAGGCCAAGCGCTTAGATACGGCCTCTTCTTGTGCCTGCTTCTGACCCAGCCAAATCAGATAGAGCGAGCCTAGCCCCATCACCATGGCAGCCAACAAGTAGGCAAAGAACAACATCAGTGCTTTGCCTCAGCTTGTTTCATCAGCTCAATCACACGTAGTTTGGCTGGGCCGCTGCTGGTTTTCGAGTGATGCCCGCTAACACGATCAAGCTTGAACAAAGTATTGGTCACGTACTGATCATCGCGTAGATCCACAACTTCGGTGATCTCTGCCACGCAACGACGGCCATTCGGCAAACGTGTGAGCTGCACAACAATATCCACGGCCGACACAATGATCGCGCGCAACGTAGCTTCGGAAATTTTCTGCCCCGACAAGCCAACGAGTGTCTCCATACGCAACAAGGCATCCGCCGCACTGTTCGCATGCAGGGTCGACATTGAGCCTTCATGGCCGGTATTCATGGCCTGCAACATGTCCATCACTTCATAGCTGCGGACCTCACCCACAATGATGCGGTCCGGGCGCATACGCAGGGCGTTTCGGATTAGATCGCGGGCACTGACCTCGCCAAATCCTTCCGCATTAGGCGGACGCGTTTCCAAGCGAACCACATGATCATTGCTGAGCTGAAGCTCGGCGGTATCTTCAATGGTGACGATACGCTCGTGATGATTAATAAAGCTCGAAAGCACATTGAGAAATGTTGTTTTACCCGTGCCGGTACCACCACTGACCAGAATATTGGCACGCTGCCCAACAGCCTTCCTGATGAAGGTCAACATTTCCTCGCTGACCGAGCGATACGTCACAAGGTCGTTCGCACGCAGCAAATCACGTCGAAATTTACGAATGGAAATACTGGGGCCATCCAGCGCAATCGGTGGAATGATGGCGTTAACGCGACTGCCATCAGGCATGCGCGCATCGACCATGGGGCTGGACTCATCGAGGCGACGACCGATAGGCGCGAGAATGCGCTGAATCACTCGCGAAACATGATTGTCATCAACAAAGCGCAAATCGCTACGCTGAATCACGCCATCGCGCTCGAAGAAAATGCGCTGAGCACCGTTGACCATGATTTCCGTCACTGAACTGTCCTTCAACAGCGACTCCAACGGGCCAAAACCAACCAGCTCATCGACCAGCTCCTCGGCTAGACGATCAGCTTCATAGCGCGACAGCGGCAAAGCATTATCATTGACATAGGCCGTCAACTTGATCTGGACATAATCCATGATCGCTTGGCGTGTGTTCTCGAGAATATTGAAATGATCATCATCAACACGTTCAATCAAATAGCGATGAAACCGAAATTTGATCTGGGCAATGTCCTGTTCAATCTTTTTCGGCGACATCCGGCCGCCAGGAATGTAGCCGGCCATATCAGCCTCCCTTCAGGCTGGATTTCAGCTTGTCGAGAAAGCTATTGGGCTTGACCGCATTGCTGGCACGCGCTTTCGCAATGGCCGGCATGTGAATCATGTCTGCCAGTTCGCGGTACTTCTTGGCCAGCGGGTCTTGCGGTGCAAGCTCGAAGACCAGCTGACCAATGTTCATGGCACGTAATCGTAGCTCTGCCGCCGCCGGCAACTCAACATGGCGCTCAATGGCAAACGAACGAGCAATGGCTTTGCTATCAGGAGAAATTTTAGGTAGGTAGTGATCAACTAATAGCATGGAGTCTGCAATCGGCACGCCCAACTGCTTCAGGTTGGACTGGAAATCAAGTCCGGCACGGCAACTAGTAATCGACTGATCCACAGCAAAAATAATGTGGTTGGCATTGCCGATGAGAAGTTCCGTCATGTCTACCGTGGGCAACCCACACGTATTCACCACCACATGGGTAAACAAACTCCGCAAGGTCCCCACCAGCAAGAACATTTCGGAAGTTGTGACCTCCTCCATATCCATGCCTTCTCGTGGAGCAGAAAGTACGCGAACGCCCGACTTGTGACGCGGGAAAGCAGTATCAACCAAGGTTTGATCAAGCCGACGCAGGTTTCGCAAGGTGTCCATGAAGCTGAACTGCCCTTCCAAACCAAAGAGCAGCTGCGCCTCGGCAAAAGGCTGTCCAATATCCACGAGCAACACGCGCGCTTCCGGGTTTTGTGTTTGCAAAGAGGCCGCGATATGCAAGGCGTGGAAAGCTGACTGCAATACCGGTCGCTCGCTCGCCAACACAACCATAGTGCCTTGGCGCATCGGGTTTTCAATGACCTCAGGCACACGCTCACCCAAGCGACGAACCAAGCCAGCCAGTTCGCTGGCGCGTGTTGCGAAGGTCACAAAGTCTTTGGCACCGGCACGCATAGCACCGAGCAGGCGCTCCTGATCAAGAACATCAGAGACGGCAACACAGGCCAGTGTCGGGCTTGCCGCCACCAGACCCTCAATGAACTGCACATCTTCAATCCAGCCATCACGACGCACCGGTACGAAGATGATGGATGCGGTCGCCATATTAATCAGCTGCAAAACATCGTTGAGATCGCGCTGCTGCGACATCACAACATCAGCCGTTCCCTCAAGTGCAGCCTGCAGCCAGTCGAACTGGTCACGCTGCTGCGTCACAATCACCACAGAAGGCATACTTTTATTCATGATGATTTACCGGGAAAAGCCAATGGGTGCACGGCGATACGGCGACTCCGAGCCCTGGAAAAACAACCTCCCGGCAGACGGCTCATAGGTACGCAAACCATCTCCTGGCAATGCAGGCAACTCAGCATTGACCGAGAGCGGCTTCACCAAGCGCGGCGTAACAATCATCAAGAGTTCGCGATCTTCGCTTTCAAAGCGATTGGAGCGGAAAAATGCGCCCAGAATAGGGATATCACCTAAGCCCGGCAGCTTGCTGGCATTGCTGTTGGTGCTGCGCGAAACCAAACCACTGATGATAAAGCTCTCGCCGTCGGCCAGAGAGATCGTGGTGTCCGTTCGGCGAATGCGCAACGCGGGGATGACGGAACCCTGCAACGTCACGGCATTGTTGAAATCGAGATCACTGACTTCCGGTGCCACCTTCAACAAGATCTGCTGATTACTCAGCACCGTGGGCGTTAAACTCAAGCGCACACCGAACTCCTTGTATTCAATGGCAACACTGCCATTGGCCCCTTGGGGCACTGGAATCGGCACTTCGCCACCAGCCAAGAAATTTGCAGACTGCCCACTCATGGCAACCAAAGATGGCTGAGACAAGGTATAGGCATACCCTGTCTGTTCAAGCAAATTGATGGCTGCCAAGAAACGACTCGAATTACCACCCCAGAGAATATTGAATGCGCCCGCATCAAGCGGGAAGCCCGGCAGCGCAAAAGCGCCAGCGGCTGTCCGCGTGGCACTACCCACAGCATTAGGTGCCGTGAGCAAGCCTTTACCACCACTGGCACCAATACGTGCACCGACTTCACTCAAGCGTGAACGACTCAGCTCAACGAAACGGATATCTGCCTGAACTTGCGATGGCAACGTTGCCAATACCTGAGGTGAAGCTGCCTGTGCAACCTGCTGTGCCGCACTCATGGCAACGGGCACGTTTATGATGATACGAGCGGGCTGTTTGCCGCACTGTGTCCATATTAGCAGACTGGTTTCACCCGCTTTCTTGGCTTGAACTAGCAGATTACGCGAGTCCGTCAAGGCCACATCCGCCGTTGCCGGATCTCCAATTGATAGTCGCGTCACTACGCCCGGTAATGCAAAGGTATCTTGCAAGCCAGCTTTTATGCTTAGCACCTTAGGCCAGACAAAGTCAGGATCTTCGCAGCCCACAGCGTGAGCAGCCGCAATAGGCAGAGACACAACTGCCGACAGTATTATGGGTAGCACCTTGGAAAGAGTCATCGACATGGGGCGTTCCTGAGCAGACTTGATAGACGTCCTGAGGCAATTCATGGTGAAACCTTCTGAGCATCCAAACCACGGTAAATCATGATGCTCGGCTCGACTGACTTTGGTTTCGCTGGTGTCGTTGCAGCCGCAGGGCGTGGCTGTGCACTACGCACGGTAGCGACTGTTGCTTGTAACGCACTGGAGGTAAGCAGCTGGCGCTGTGCCCCCGTGGGAATATTGGGCGATGGTTTGCAAATCACCGCAGCATTTGCAGCAGGATCTACTTTGTTCGGTACAGCCGAAGCTGCATTCGGCTGCGCGCCAGCAGCAGCTAATAGCTGAGCCTCGGCTGCAGGGCGTGTTGCCATACGCAAAGTCCCCAGGCTGCTGGCCAACATGATGCGAGTCACATCTTTTTCCGCAACCGCTAGCACAGCAGAACGCGCACGAGCTCGCTCACTTTTGCGCCCGGCCTTTTGCTCCGGGGTCTCGATGCCACCCGCAGGATTGATGATATCAGCACCGAAACCAAGCACTCGTAAAGACTGCATCACGACTTGCGCAGAGTCCTTGGCACCATTTTCCCCACGCAAGAACAGCAGAATATCGACCATGTCACCTGGTTGCACAAAACCGCCACCACCAATCACTTCATCAACAGGAATTGCCACTGCCCTCTCGCCGGGCCTCAGCAGACGCGCCACCTCACTACCGGGCTGCAAATTGCCCAGCTCTAGCAGCGCCCCTGCCGCAAGTTCAACCTGCACAGGCTGACCAATAACCTCTTCGATTGTCCGATACGTTCTGGGCGGGGCCACTTTCAAATAATCAATTGCGAGATCATCTGCCGTCAGCACTTTGTATGCTGGCACTGCCTGCTTAATGACTACGACAGCCACTTTACCAGGCACACCGATCTCTGCCACTTTCTGAGCAGCAATAGCTTTCTGCTCAGCCGCGATAGCTGCCTGCTTGGCTTCAGTAGTGGTTTTATAACCCAAGTAGCCCGCAATCGATGCCCCCAAAATGAGCAATATGGCGAGCAAAATCATGACTCGGCTATTCATGTATTGGCTTCCTTTTTATGGGCTCTCGATGAAAGCAGGCACTCTTGATTCGCATTCTAACAAGCTTGCCACCACTTCACAGTAGCAAATCAACAATCCACTACAAGCTTTTACAAAGAAACGACAAAATGCATTCCAATAAGCTAGCAAGCAACTGAAAAGCCAGTACACTTTATGTTGTCCGGCAAAAACCGCAGACACTTTCCCCCCCTGGAGACTTAAAATGAAAAAACTTCAACGCCTGGTTGCGAAAATGCGTCGCGATGAGAAAGGCGCAACCGTCATTGAATACGCCCTGATTGCTGCCTTGGTCTCAATTGCTGCCATTGTCGCTTTCCAAGCAGTTGGCACAAAAGTGGGTACAACTATGAATAAAGTAAGTAGTGCACTAAGCTGATCAGCTATGCGATTGAAAATGGGCCTTTATGGCCCATTTTTTTCAGTGGCTTCTGTGAGAGTGCTTGATCATGGAAAGAAAAATCACGCTTAGCATGCCTGCAGAAAAAGGCGCCACGATTATTGAGTACGCGCTCATTGTAGGCTTGGTTGCGATCGTCGCCGTTGTTTCGATGTCCATATTGGGCAATAAGACATTTACCATGCTGAGTGATGTCAACTCCAACCTTAATGAAGCCGGCATGTAGCAAGCCGTCATGACGAATTTTCGCCAGCCTTAAATCTCAGCTCAATACCCCAAACACCGCATCACGATTATTGCAAATCAGCACCACATCACAACCCGCCTCTAGCGCCAAGGCCTTGCGCTCCGCCATGCTACCTACTCCAGCGGCACCCTCCATGCACAAGTCATCCGAAAAGATCAGCCCCTGAAAGCCCAGCTGCTCACGCAAGACCGTTTTCAGCCAGAACGAAGAGAAACCTGCGGGCAACGGATCAACCTGCGGGTAAACCACGTGCGCCGGCATGATGCCGTCCAGCTCGCGGGCCAACGCGCGGAACGGCTGCAGATCATAAGCGTCTATCTCGGCCCAGCTGCGGTCATCCACTGGCAAAGCAAAATGCGAATCGGCAGCCACTGAACCATGCCCCGGGAAATGCTTGCCGATGGTCATCATGCCTGCCGTTTTCATGCCTTGCATGAAGGCACGTACCAATGCCGTGGCGGCCGCTGGATCAGTATGAAATGCACGGTCGCCAATGACGCCACTGACGCCCACATCAAGATCAAGTACCGGAGCAAAGCTGAAGTCCACGCCAACTGCGCGCACTTCGCGGGCCATCAGTTCGCCACATGCCTTGGCTGCCGCCAGCGCAGCAACAGGGTCTTGATCGTATTGATGGCCAAACTGGCGCATTGGCGGCAAGCGCGTAAAGCCCTCGCGGAAGCGTTGTACACGTCCGCCCTCCTGATCTACAGCAATCCACAACTCCGGTCGCACTGCACGCATGGCAGCCGTGAGCTCGGCAATCTGCGTAGGCGTATCCACATTGCGACTGAATAGAATAACGCTGCCGACATCCGGATGTGCGAGAACTTCCTTGTCTTCTGCCGTCAAGGTCAGCCCACCTACATCCACCATCAAAGGTCCGCGCGTCATTACTACTCTCTCCACCATTAAGTTTCAGGGCCGGTCATCGCCAAATTCACGTTCGGCGTTTTAAAGGCGAGAAGTAAGCCGATCAGACCACGAATTGTCAAAGCCTGAATGATTATCCGAGCAGGCTCTCAGTGCTATGATCGAGTCAGATTGCACCCCAGCCGCGGTGCCAAGGAATGTCTTTTTCACCATGCTTATAATGCCGCTTGTGTCTCGTGTGTTTGCCCTCACCCTGTCTTTGGCCATCGCCCTGCCGGTGATTGCCGACACCGAACTTGCACCGACCGAGCAGCAAAGCAAAGTTGCAAGAACCGTGGCGCGGCAATTGGCCGTATTGCATTACAGTCGCCCAGCGCTGGATGACACGTTGTCGGTGGTGATCTGGAATCGCTATTTGAGCGACCTTGATAGCCAGCGCCTGTTCTTCATTGCTCCCGACATTGACAGTTTCGAGCGCTGGCAGCTGCAGTTTGATGATCAATTGAAGGCCGGTCAGATCGGCCCCGGCTTCATCATTTACAACCGTTTTCAAAATCGTTTACGCGAACGTCTGCAATTCGTGCTGAACGAGCTCGACAGCAACAAGAAGCTTTTTGACTTTACTGGCAATGAAAGCTTGGTGCTTGATCGAAAAACAGCGGCTTGGGCGAAGAATAGCGCCGAACTTGATCAACTGTGGCGCCTGCGGGTGAAGTCTGCAGCGCTCAGCTTGAAACTCGCCGGTAAAAGCAATGACGAAGCGCTGACAACCCTGAAGCGTCGTTACAAGTCACAGCTCACGGCGCTAAACCAGACCAAAAGTGAAGATGCATTCCAGACATTCATGAATGCCTTTACGGAAACCTACGACCCGCACACCGAATACTTTTCGCCACGCAGCTCCGAGAACTTCAATATCAACATGAGTCTGCAGCTCGAAGGTATTGGTGCCGTGCTGCAAACCGATGACGAATACACCAAGGTAGTTCGCTTGGTACCAGGCGGCCCTGCCGACAAGTCACGCCAGCTCAAGCCGAACGACAGGCTGGTGGCGGTTGCTGAAGGCGAAAAAGACTTCGTTGATGTGGTGGGCTGGCGTATCGATGAGGTAGTACAGCTGATTCGTGGCGCCAAAGGCACCACCGTTCGTTTGCAGGTCTTGCCGGCAGGCTCTACGGATACGGCAAACACCAAAGAAGTTAGCCTAGTACGCAATACCGTAGCCTTGGAAGATCAGGCCGCCACGAAAAAAATCATCGACATCAAGCGCGATGCTGTTGTGCGCCGTGTCGGCGTGATCAAGCTGCCAACGTTCTATGCCGACTTTCAGGGCATGCAGGCCGGCGATCCGAATTATCGCAGCACCACTCGCGACGTGCATCGCCTGCTGACCGAACTGAAGCAAGAGCGCATTCAAGGCATCATTCTCGACTTGCGCAACAACGGCGGCGGCTCGCTATCGGAAGTGAATGACCTGATTGGCGAATTCATCAGTACCGGGCCAACCGTGCAAGTGCGAGATGCCCGCGGCAAGGTTGAGGTCTTGGGCGACGGCAACCCAGACGTCACCTATTCTGGCCCACTGGTGGTCATGACCAACCGTTTATCTGCCTCGGCTTCGGAAATTTTTGCCGGTGCCATTCAGGATTACGGCCGTGGCCTGATTGTGGGTGGCACGACCTTCGGCAAAGGTACCGTGCAATCATTGCGTGATCTTGGTGCCGGCCAGCTGAAAATTACCGAAGCTAAGTTTTATCGAATTTCCGGTGCCAGCACTCAGCATAAAGGCGTTGTACCGGATGTGGTGTTTCCAGAGCTGACTATGGCCAATGATATTGGTGAATCGGCACTGCCCCGCGCCTTGCCTTGGGACACTGTGAACCCGGCGCGCTACCAGCGCCAGGGCCAAAACAACTGGCGCATCACTACGCTGCGCGCTAACTCCGCGCAACGCCAAGCTCGCAACCCAGACTTCCGCTATCTGCTTGATGAACAGAAACTGATTGTTGATTTGAACGCCGTGAAAACACAGTCATTGAGCGAGAAAGCGCGGCGTCAGGAAAAGCTGCAACTCGATAACCGCCGCCTCAGCATCGAGAACCGTCGGCGTGCGGCCAAGGGTCAGGCAGCGCTGAAGTCTTGGGATGATTTTGAGGCTCAGCAAGAGAAACTCAATCCGGCGTCTGATCCAAACTTTGAACGCCCGGAAGATGCCGCCCTGGTGACCGAGGCCGCCGAAATTTTGCTCGATACCCTGCCCCCCATTCGCAACATGCCGAACTTGCCAGCCCTCAAAACCGCCAAGTCAGCGGTCGGCAAGCCGCTGCCTGCTATCAGCGAACGTTAAGCCATGAACAACCCGCCGCAGTCAGCACGTGAAGCACTTGATCACCTGCTGACCCGGCTGGTTGGACGTGCCAGCACTGCCGGCAACCATCTCACACTGCTCCGCGACAGCCAGGAACATGAAGCCGCAACACTGGCACTGATTGCTCAAGCGCAGCACAGCATTGCGCTTGAAAACTACCTGATTGCCAATGATGATTGGGGCCAAACATTGCTCTCGGCACTTTGCCAAGCTGCGCAGCGTGGCGTCAGGGTTGCAGTACTGTGTGACTGGTTTGGTAGCTGGCGCCTGAGTCGTCGCTGGCGCCGCGCCTTGGTTGAGGCGGGTGGCGAATGCCGGCGCTTCAATGTGCCCGGCTGGGGCGAGCCCTTGGCCTGGGTGATTCGCAATCATCGCAAACTGCTGGTTACAGATAGCCAGGTTGCCATCATCACGGGCTGGTGCCACAGCGCACGCTGGCGCGGACAGCTAGGCTCATCGCCAGGCTTCGGCATGCTGCCTTGGCGAGATACCGGTGTTCGTCTTGAGGGCCCTGTAGCGGCCGAAGCCGAAGCTGCCTTTGCTAAGACCTGGGCGTTGGCCGCCGGCAATATCTGGCCCATAGCGCCCCCCAATGAAATGCACCGTGCCGATAACAGCAGTCGTGTTCGACTAATTGTAGGTCAGCCGCAAAGCAGCCCGCTGTTTCGTCTGGATCAACTCATGATCAGCCAAGCCAGCTATCGTTTATGGTTGACCGACGCCTATCCTGTTGGCACGCCAGCTTATCTCGATGGCCTGCGTCGCGCAGCACAAGCCGGGGTCGATGTTCGCCTGCTCGTACCCGGCAGCACCGACCTGCCCTGGCTGGGCCTGCTGGCCCGCAGCGGCTACCGAGCCTTGCTGGAAGCCGGTGTGCGCGTGTTTGAATGGAACGGCCCCATGCTGCATGCCAAAACGGCGGTGATTGATGGCCACTGGGCACGCGTTGGCTCGAGTAATCTGAACCCGGCTTCCTGGCTGGGAAACTATGAGCTGGATGTTGCCATTGAGTGCACACACTTTGGGGCGCAAATGGAGGCACAATTCCTGACCGACCTGAACCATGCCACCGAAATCGTGCTCAGGCCCGATCAGAGCGTAAGACTCGCACAGCCACGACAGCGACAAAAGCGCGACATGCTGCATCAGCAAAGCGCAGTTTCTACTCTCCGCGTGTCACGAGCCATGGCCTTGGCTGTTCGCGAATCACGTCGCCTCGGGCCAGCCGATGCCACCGCGCTGATGCTGCTGGGCCTGACAGGATTGGGGGTAGCCGGGCTAGCATTTTGGCAACCCGCTTGGGTAGCGTGGCCGCTTGCTGCCATCAGTGCCTGGGTCAGCGTTAATCTGCTACGCATTGCCTGGCGTCGCTACCAGTTTTACCGCCAGTCAGGCCAGGAAAAATCCACGAAAAACTCAGAAGAGACTTGACCATTAGCCTAGCTTCGGTATCCTCCTCGGCGGTTCGGAGGCGTGGCAGAGTGGTTGAATGCACCAGTCTTGAAAACTG
>JACCDZ010111314.1_pt1 | contig 16304 bp, 10 predicted proteins | sample 7449551 | NCBI WGS metagenome assembly JACCDZ01 (sample SAMN15323452, study PRJNA562643) | freshwater metagenome | isolation source: river surface water | place: USA:Blue River Watershed | collected 2017-08-18 | reverse complement strand
GGTTCAGTACCAGTCACAGAGTTCTGCATAGCGACTTTCACCCCGCCTCTATAATCCTCCACCGCAATCAGCAGAGGTAGCGTAATAAGGACTACGAGGCGACTGATGGCTTGGGGGGGCAAAATGGCGTGTACCCGAACCTGCATCTGCGGACGTGCAAGAGTCTTGTCTAACGTTCGAACCACGCGCAAGTTCAGCGTATCTCCGACCTCTAGCTTTAAACGATCTGCAGCACTGCGTGACAGCACAACCTCTGAATCCTGGGTCGGTACACTGAGATCGCCGAGCAGTGGATCGCCGGTCGCCGTAGGAATGAGCTCAACATTTTCAAGAAAGCGCCGGCCGTCAACGAAAAGATCGGCTTGTGTATTGAGTGAGCGAGTTAACGGTAGAACAAATCCGACTCCCGATGCCTTGCGCAAAGTAGCAAACCACTCTTCGTCTAGACGAGCACTTGCAGTCATTTGGATTTCTTTGTTACGTGGATCCGAAAGTAACTCACCCCGCAACTGACTGACGATGCCGAACTTCAACCCAAACAACAACAACAAGGGCCCCACCACTGCTAGGACTGAGGCCACAACACAAAGGGAAATCTTCTGATCATAAAAAAGGTCTTTTAGTGCCAACCCAAACAGCACAGATTGCTTAGGTCTAGCGTGCAGTTTGGTTGACAGGGAACTAGGCATTGAAAACCACCCTCCCCGCGCTCTCGGCCTGGCCTTTTAAACTTGGCAAACTAAATTGACCAACAAGGTCCCACTCGTGTGTAACGATAAGCGTCGCGATATTCTCTTGTCTTGCGATCTCGACAATCAATGCAAAGAGTTCTTGTGACAAGCCCGGGTCAAGCGCTGCTGTTGGCTCATCGGCTAATAGAAGCGTTGGGCGGCGGGCAAGCGAACGCACAAATGACACACGTTGTCGCTCACCAATTGAAAGCTCCCGTGGCATACGACTCAAGAGGGTCTCAAGATTCAAACGCCGGATAAGCAAATGCACAATTGGGTCGACTGCATTGCCGCCAGACATCTGAACGGGCAAACATATGTTTTGCCAAACGTTTAAGAACGGTAGGAGCCCGCCAGTTTGTGGCACGAAGCCTAGACCATGTTGCCGGATGCGCGCCCAAAGCGCCTCTCGCTTTGCTTGACTCAAGCCCATTGACGCTCGAATGTCGATATCGTCAATAAAGAATCGCTCTGCGTGCCGCGCGTCTAAGAGTAAGCCTATTGTCTCGAGTAATGTGCTCTTGCCGCAGCCACTTGGCCCAACGATCGCAACAATTTCGCCCGGCATCAACTCTAGCTTTGGGACGTCAATCCGGAAGACCTGATCGTTACGTCCGCGTTCCAGCGCAAGCTGCGCAATAGATAGTACAGGCCTCGACACTTAAGGTAGGGCCTCGAGGGGAACAGGGTAAACAAACTCACTTGGATCGCTACCTTTGGCTAACGATACCCAGGAATCTGGATCTGCATTAAATGCTTGGTACTGTTTCAGTTTGGTGTTTAAGCGAATCATGAACTGGGTCTGCGCCGCAACAGACATGCTCTTCCATTGGTCCTCGTCTAGACCGAGTACGTCGCTCTTGTAAGGTAAGCCTTCTAAGTATTCGTCGAGCAACCCCATTTGCCCAAGCTTCTGTGCGTTCGGCCCTCGCAGATCATTGGGATCACGTCCCATCGTTGCCGCGATGGAGCGCAACTGTGCAAACATATCCGCGGGCGAAACCAGGGATGCATTGGCGGCATCAACAATTTTACGGACGATACTGCTTAAGTCACTTAGCTGTGCTTTTGTTAGAAGTACGCGCACTTCAGTCGTCGGGATGTTCTGCTTGAGTAGATCGCGATCGCTAATCCATGCCTGAAAGAATGGGGGGGCTTTAGCGTTAGTCGCACCACCTAAATATGCAAGCTGCATCGCGCGACCTATCAGGACCGCGTCTTGCGCGATCGCCGCTGAAGGATTCGCGGCTGCGGGTGGAGTGACAGGCGCAGCCGATGCCGGCGTTGGGTTGCTGGCTGTGAGTGCGCTACCCGGGACGACCTCACCCATTGAGGCCTGTTTGATCTGCGAAACAAGCGATTGGCCCAAGGCCTCTATCGTCTCCCCGAATACGTTCACACGACCCGCGTCAACCGGATAGTACAGCGCACGGTTTGTGATAGCGCTGAAGGCGAGTGTCTCGTATTGTGTTTGTGCCGACTGATGGTTATGTTTACCTTCAGCTGTCTTCAAATGCAGAACATAGAGCGCAACACCCTTCTCTTTCGCAAGACCGCGCAGCGCTTGCGCATCGAGTCCAGTAGATGAGAGCGGATCGCCACCGTCAATAGCTCCTGCGTCGGTAATCAAAACAATATAGCGCGCACCAAACTCGTTCCAACTGACTTTATCAAGCGCTTCCTTTACTCCTGCGTAGGGGTCCTCATCAAACTTAGGCGTTGACACCTTGGTCGCCTTAAGGTCTTTGATTCTCGCTAGAAAGTCTGCGCCGTCTTTTACTTTGGATGGGTCGACGTACAAGCGCGTTGTGTACTCGAGTTGCGGCACGGCCTTAAGGTTAGAGCGAAACGCGATAAGACCGAACTTAACCTTATCGCCGAGTTTTTCCTTCTCCATCCGCGCGTAAATTGTTTGTACCGCCTGCCGAGTGCGCTCGATGTATGGGTCCATGGATAGCGTTGAGTCAATGACGAACATGACTCCAGCGCTAAACGCCTTGATAGAGCTTTGCACTGTTTGGGGACTTGCCGCGGGATTTGCTCCCGCATCTTGCCGACTAACCGACGCCACCTCTAAGAGGCGTACGTTAAATCCTGCATCACTCATCACCTCTTCTGCCTGCAAAATTGGCAGCAAATAGAAGTTCTTTTTAAAGTCGACAAATAACTCGGGCTCTCGCGCAACAACTCTCAAGTCGCGCCCCGTATTCTTCATGTTATCTAATATCGGGTTGTAGACGCTTGCCGGATTTGACGCATCTAAGACGCCCTCGATAGTTTTACGATCTTTAAAAAAGAGCGACAAGTCTCGACCCGCCGGGTTCGTAAACGCGAGCGACATCTGCATTTTCCATGGCACAGTACATTTCGCATCGAGCCAGCCAATCTTTTTACCAACCGTGTCCAAACCAACCTGCACCCAGTCCGTGCCGCCTACGTTCTGTCGTGTGTACACGTAGTAGCGACTAAACGCCTCTTGAGCCGCGCCACTTGCATCACCGGGTTTCGCATATAGCTTGCAAGAAGGGGTGGTTAGTACACGTTGATACAGCGTCTTCTTCCCGTCTTGCAAGAGCGGACGGTTATCTGTCTGTGCAAAGGCAGAGACCATGACGAGGGTTGAGAAAAGAGCAGCGAGCGAGCGAGTGAGTGTCATAGGAATATTAATTCTTTAAGGCTTGAACGCGCGCCTTAGCGTCAGCGTTGTCAGGTTGCTTGGACAGCACGAGTTCATACCAATACACAGCAGTTGCCTTATCTGGACTCACAATACAGCCAACTTGATGAAACTCAGGATCAAATTCGCGTGCGTAGGCCAGTGCAACTGTTGTGTCGCCAGACTGGCTCTTAAATGCATAGAGTCGTTGCATCAAGTCGCAGCGTTTCGCTGCCTTAGCGGCGCCTATCACCTCAAGTATTTGTGCTGCCTCGGGGTTCGTTTTGAGACACTCTTGCAAAAAGATCAGATCGTCTTTAGCGGCGGAAAGCGCAGCCAAACTACACGGCGCTGGAAGCGTTGCACTTGAAGTGGGCGTAGTGCTGGGCGACGGTTGCGTTGCTACTGAGGATGTAGCCGGAGTCCCCTTCATGGAGCTCCAGACGAAATATCCTACAGCGATAGCAACGACCAGTGCAATCAACAAAATCCAGCCTAGGTAACTGGATTTTTTCGCTGGCGCGGGGTGTGGTTGGGCGTCAACCTCAGGGGCTGGCGCTAGCTCGGGTTCTACCTTTGGCGGTTCGGCTATTGCAGCCACTCTACCGGATACGCGCGCGATCGGGTCAGACGTACTGCCTGCAGCATGCGAAGAGAGTACCCCTTCGCGAATACGTAATACACCTTGCATAAGTGACTCTGCACACCGCAGCTGCAGCAGGTAAGTCATCTGTGTGTTTTCGACCAACGGGTCAACAATACCGGGCCCGAGCACTAACTCCACGCCATCGCCAGAGCTCAGTGCGCGGTCAACCTGATGCCATGTTTGAGAAGCAGACCACTTTCCATCAAGCGCTAGAAAACGACTGTCCTGATTGCGCTGCACCAGAATCTCAATTTGACCTAACGGATCAAGTGCATCATGCGTGAGATTCGGTAAGACTAGTAGGCCATGCCCTGGCAATCCGCTGGGCGCACTAATAATCTCTGGTCGAATACTCTTCATGTTGCAGACACCCGCGCCGTATTGAATTTAGCTATAAGCCCGCCTAACTCAGCGTTCTGGTCCGGACGTATCTCACGCCCCGCGTCGTGGCCCGCGTTCTCTACGATTAACTGGGCTAATCCAACAAGCCAATCACCCATATAAGCACGTGTATGCTCAATAGGGTCGTTGGTGATCTGTGGCAGTGCTCCCTTATTGATCCTCTGGGGTTGCTCAAACAAACGGTGGCCTTTATTCACTCGACTCTCAGGCCGTTCCGAAAGCGGCAGACCGACGTAGCCAAGCCAAGCGATGTAATCTGAAAAAACAGTCTTTGCTGCCAACACCTGTCGGTCGATTAACTTCTCCCGCTTTGTGCCGACTTGCTCTGTGCGCGATACAACGCGGAATAACGCGTCCTGCAGGTCAAGTCTGGTTGCACCGGTGATGAGCTCATCGCACATCATCTCAGCGATATCTTTGGGAAGCCCTAGGTAAGTGAGCAAACTCGCTTCACTCGATATGCCACGCAGATGATTAATCCATTCGCGCAGGACAGCCTGTGCAAAGCGTGCGTCGCTTCCAACCGGCTTTGGCTTCTCTGTCGCTGCAACAGATTTTGGTTTGTCTCCAAATAAATCGAGCTCATCGCCCAAACCAAATGGATCGTCACCGAGATTCAATGCGGTTGGGCCTGCTTCCATTGCGCCCACAGGTGATTGATCGGTTGATACGTCAGCACCCATATAGAGGCCTTGCAACAGTGGTTCAGGCAACTGAAGCTTTTCTTGAATTTCAGCAAGAAGACGAATGCGGGGCGTTAAGGCAGACACCACCGATTGCGCGATCTTCTTCTTTGCCTGAACCTCACCCATACCGTCTTGAGCAAACCAACGCGACAAGCGATTTTCCACGAGGTCATGGAGCACTTCTTCCATCTGCTCATTGATGCGCTCTAGCTTTGCCTGGCGCGTACTCACCTTGGCAAGATACTCGCTAAGCCGATCGATCCCCCCGTCGTTCAGTTGCATCATCGCCGACCAAGCTTGCGCGGGATTCGCAACATGACTTTGTATCAATTCTGCTTTTAGGAATGTGCGTTCCATCAAGCCGACCTGCGTAGCCTGACTTGCAGTGACAGCAATTTCCTGACCATTCACCAGATCCAAGAATGCAACTGGCATACGAGGCTTGCGAACGAGAAAGGCATTATCAAAGGACTGACCATTGGCCCAGTCCTGCATCCACTCAAAACCGCCAAAGCGCTCCAGCATGGTCATCTTGATCAAGTTGTTCCATACCGTGTGCAGCATGTCCTCATCTTTACCAAGAGAGTCAGCGATCTTGATATCGAACATCGTCACTGCCCAGAGCAGTCCTGGCGCCCTTCTGCTACGCTCGGTGGCAGTCGCACCTTGTGTCTTCCGAATCCATTCGGTCAGAACAGGCCCGACATCCGTGACATCAGATTGCTTGTGTGAGGCTGTGCAAACAACTAGCACATTCATTTCCTGCGAGTCGGTATACCGCTCGAACAAATAGGCGACTTTACCGCGGAGCAGTAATTGCGCAACCGGATTGCCCGGATGCTCTTTGCTTTGGGCCGCGCTAATATCAGTGAGTGAATCTAGTCCCAAACGCCCGCGATAACCAGGAAAGTCCAGCAGATCGACTTCTTCAAATACTTGCTGGTGCGGCCTATTCACGAGTGGGAATATCAACTCAGCCGTCAGTGCAGCAAGCTGAGCAATCGGTAACGTATGCTTTGCACCTGTTGCGCCATCTAAGGCAGCCACCACCTCAATTTCCATGTCGTGCGCGCGACCAAGCCTTTCAAGCATGTCGACGTTCATGATGCTGTCGGATTGGGATAACACGCCGTTTGGTCCACTGGGCCGAACCAACGCTTCAATCGGCGCAAACACTCTTTTTGGATGACCGAGGGCTGCAAGCGCTCGAGACAAAGAAAGAAATGTATCCGTCAGTGCGGGTGACTGTTTCCACAGACATGCAAACAACTGACTTCTGTCCTCAATGCTCAAGTAAGGAGCAAGTGCAACTGCGCGCGGCAAAAATTCGCCTTCTAAGACACGTATCGAAGCAGCAAACCTATCTTTGAGATAGTCCCACAGTGACACCATGTCATCTTCTGTGACGCCTGGGACAGGCGAAGACTGCCGCCGCGATTCGAGCGCTAGCAAAATCTCCCGGGCTGCCACCAGATCAACAGGATCGCCTATCTTCTCGAAATTGAAATCATTGAAAAAAGAATTCACCAAAATCTTAGCGAGCTCGATTTCTTCAAACAACTTCAGTTCGAGGGGAAAACCCTGTGGCCCTTGCTTGGCGCGATAACTAAAGCGAGTCACTAACCCGGTCGCTTCCTTTCCGCCGCCCGGTGGGTTGATGTGACTTAGAAAGTCGAGTCGCTTTCCATCAACCTCGGTCTCCAATTTGCCATCGCCACCCGCAGCGAGCGCAGAAATGAGGTACGACTTACCAGCTTGTGACAAGCCAAAAAAACCAACTGTCGACGGCAGACTAGATGCCACGGCAAGACTTTTGGCTTGATTACGTATGCGCCTGAGTTTCATTACCAAGCTGTCAGCTTCGTTATCAACGCTTCGTGCGTTGGAACGAACGCGCTGAATCCAGTCGATAGCAGAACCCGATTCGGCGTGAATCGTTGTCCAACCTTGAGTAAGTTTCTGTGAAAGCAGATCTGTCATGCTAATTACCTTACGCTGCCGCTGTCGAGCCAATACTGCGAGTCACCTAGGCCAGCATCGATCATTGTGTTGAGTTTGAATTTCACTTTGCTCTTAGAACCACCTTCTACCGAGGCGAGCTCGAAACTCTCCGCGCCTGCGCGCTCGTTGCGACGCAGTGATACCTTGAGCACGACACCTTTGGCTGCAAGCTTCTCTCTTAAATCTCGATCGTCAATTGTCAGGGTATAAAGTGGCGATGCAGGCCAACGGTCTGCGTCGAGCTGGCGAAACCCCAGGCGCATTGCACCGCGAACCTCAAACGTTGTGTCCGGGAAGTCATAGTCCGGATTGTCTAAGTCGATGTCTCTGAAGAAGACATTAGCCTCCTTGATCGCGTTGTTGTTATCGATCATCCCCATGTAACGCAGGGTCGAGTACGGCTTAAAAACGGCAGAACGAAAGTAAAAATTCGGCAACCGCAAACTGCGACTCAATAAACAAAGCATTGCACCCACGGCAGCAGTGCTCTTCGGATCATCGACACGGCCGCTCTTGTGGAACGGGTACCAGGGCCCAGTCTTGTATTGGTGAAGCGGTAGTATCCGCCCGGCTGGTAACGATAGAAGCGATCGAACGAAGGCCAGGACACCAGGCATGCGCGATGGTCGGCCAGTCAGTAAAAGTACATCGGGCTGGTAGGCATAGATCACCTCAGACAATGCTTTGAGCGATTTACAGATACTGATCTCGCCTCGAACAAAGTGCTCGTGCAGGCGTCGCAGGTTGATGTGTATACCGATCTCGAGCACATCAAATCCAGAAGCCTGTATCCCGGCCGCCCGATGCACAGCAGCATTGACGTAATCCAGCACGTCCGGAGTCGGGCGTGCGTAGTCTGACAACAGGTCGTTTACCGACACAACGCCCAGGTTGCCTGGCTCTAGCGGATCATATTTCTCGTATTCTTTGATGATGCGCAGCGCGACCGGATATAAAACCTGAAGTGTCAGCTGCTGACGCAACACAGAGACCTGTGCATCAAGCGATTCACTTCCCATTAAACGAGAGACCAACGCATCCGGCTCGTGAACTCCAGATGCCTTAAACGCTTCGATCACAGACGGAATGACGACGAGACGAATGACATCAAGCACAATGTCGTCACCGGCAATCTTAAAACCATCCCGAAAGCGTTGCTCCGGAACGATGTATGCGCCACCTCCACCGGTACGGTCAACGCCTCCCTCACCCTTGTCAAGCGAATACTCGTTGATGACTAGATCAGTCGTGCCGCCACCAATATCAATCGTTGCGATGGAGATGTAGGGATCCGCATTTCCAGCGCGCGGGGCTTGGTCTGGACGAGCGAGTGCAGCAAAGAATTCTTCGGGCCGGCCTCCGAAACTGTTCTGCGTTTCACTAAATAAGTAAACAACCTGCCCGCAGGTGGCCTCATCCCATTGGATGTGCACTTCTGGGAACCGCGGAAACGCAAGTTCGCGATCCTCGTCGGTTTCGACACCTGCATCTTCGGGATGCCATCCGAGGCTCTTCCAAATGAGCCCAATGGCTTGGTTCATCCGTTGTTCAAAAATCTTCCGCTCAGGCTGAGGCATCGCAGGCGGCACCGTGAGAATAATGGAGCGAAGATGACGCGGTACACGCGCATGGCTTTGTCTCAAGCGTTGGGCCGGACTATTTATCTGAGCGAGCGCTTGTGCCAGAACTTCGCTCAACATAAATGTCATGAGCGAACTACGTGAGTAATGTGGATGGAATACTGGCATCCTGTCATTTGGCTCGAGTGTATAGAGCGCCTCACCCAATTCATTAATCAGGCGTGAAACCGGTGCAGCGGTTGCGTGCGGTTCAGCGTCGAGCTTGATATACGAGGTATTGAAGCGCCATCCTGGCTCGAAGCTTTCTTGATCCCAAAGATAGCGCTTCGGGCTGGAGAGCCCCGTGGCGCCTTCGGTCCCACGGCGCAGACTCGCTAGGCGCCCTGCTTCATGACCCACACGTGCAATGGTAGGCCATAAAAAGGCATCACTACGCCCGCTCTGAACGGAAAAGTGATCCTTGCCGAAACTAGCTTGTGAAAACTCCACACGACTTTCGAAGGCTTCACTATAAATATATTCTGGTCGAGACAAATCTCGCAAAGACAGTTCGTATCGACGACGCAAACCATCGCTCTCTTGAGGGTGATCCTCAATCAAGATGCCACAACTTCTGGAGTTGCCAATATCCAGCACCAAGTCGACGGGAATCGGCTTATACAAGTCGTTCGGTGCGTTCGAAATAACCTTGATCTCTGGGAGGCTGAGCTGGGTACCTAAAAGATGCAACACATTTAGGTAATGGGCTTGGTGATGGAGGTCGTTGCTTTCGATACGAATATCTTCGGCATCCTTCTTTAATCTCGGCTTGCCTAACTCAGCAAAAATCTCACGAAGCCAACCATCAATCCATTTCTGATCAAGGAACCAACCCATCTCGTGCGCGCGATGGGCAAAGGCAAAACTGGTCCCCGCTTTCACATCGTCATCTGATGGTCCCATGTAAGACGTGTCGCTGCGCGCCGGCAGCACCTTCGTATCAAACGCAAACGTGATTCGATGTGTGTGCCCCTCTGGGTCTGACCCTGGAGCGGCTTCTGTAATCCGTGCTCGCGCCCAATTTGATGGACCTTCTTCAAAGCGCGAAGGCGGACTGAAACGAAAATATGGAATGGGTAACCACGTGTCCAGCAAAAGTTTTAAGGACTGGTCCAGCCCTAGATCAAACTTCGCTTGCGTAGGTTGTTTGCGTTCGTCGAATGAAAAATGCAATTTCCCAGTGCGCTCATCTTCCTCGAGCCTCGCGATCGGACCCGCATCGCCGATCTTGGCAAACTCACCGGACTTTCCCTTCACAACAAAAGTCGCCGCAAAGTCCAGAAACTGAACACCACTTCCCATGATCAAGGTGGTCTGATCTTCGTAGGAATGAATGTCTGACAGCATATAAAGTCGTCCTACTATTTTGGAGCGTGCCGCATCGACACAGGGAAAGAAGTACCGTTATCGTATCGACCTTGGCAGTCGGCGCGGCCATCAGCCGAGGGGACGCAGGTTACTTTGGGTAGTGCCATCGTGCTGCCATCCGAACACTTTGCAACACCACGATCATTAATATTCAAAGAGCGCCCTTGCATTTGAGCGGCGACATCTCCAGCGCATCGCGTACCATCGCCTCGCTGTATCGTCACTTTGCCTTGACCGTTTCCTTGACTGAAGTCGTACTCCATCCGTAGCGGCTTACCCGTTTTGGCGTCTTGGATGCCAGCACCAGCATTCCAGCGTCCATCAAGGAAATTTGTTGAGCCGTTGGCGGTGGCCGAGTTGGGTATTTGCAGAGGATTGCCCGCATTAGGCGTTGAGCTGCTCGCGCTAGGATCCTGAGTCGAGGGTGCTTGTGTAGCGGGCGGTGTTCCGCTCTGCGAGGCATCTGCCGCGGGGTTCGGAGCTTGCTGCTCTGGTGTCGGGCTCGATGTCGTATTGTTAGTCGTAGGTGTTGTCACCTCGGGTGTGGCACTGGCGCCGGGCGTGCTGTTTTGCGAAGTGTCGGGATTGGCAACACCGTCCGCTGCACCACGCCCAACACCGGCCGATGGATCTACCGACCCTACGGGAGTATCGCCAGTCTGACCCGACCACCAGCGTCGCAATGTGGTGATACCTCGATCCACCACTGTGTCGGGTGCCTTCGGTGCAGCATCTGTAGGCACGGGACGCACACCCTGGGCCTCTGGTGCAGTTTGCGTCACAAGAGGCAAGCCAGGAAGCCAAGACTGGGGCGCGCAGCTGCGCAGCAAAACAAATAGCAGCAATAGCAGGAGCAAAAGCAATAACAGCCACCACCAGGCACGTTTTGAAACAGGCTCTGCTTGGGGCGTCGCGGCTGCAGCCGTGCTTCGTAATCCGACAAACGGATCAGAGGGTAACGATGCGCCTTGCGTGTTGAAGCCCCAGAAAGTAATGACGGGGCGACCGCCAACGAGAAAAATAAAATTTGGATCCGGAAAATAAAACGCCTTCGTAATAAGACGGAGTGCAGTGTTCTTTTCTCGATCTGTTTGCGAGTTACCGCCAAACGTGTCGCGCATCGCTTGCGCCGCCGCCTCTAACTTCCCTTGCGCGGCATCGAGCTCAGCTAAAGCGAGCTCGCGTTCCGAAACAGTCGCGGCAGACCACGGGACGACATCACCAGGGTTCGGGGCGTACCAATCAATCGCACTGCCATGTTGATTTGACTGCGGTATGGCCAAACAATCTGCAACGTCGGCTCCTGCCTTCAGGCGGATGGCCTCGCGAAGCTGGAACGCAACCGAATAGACAGGTTGTCCGCCCTCGCCGATTGCTTTGTAGTTCTGCGGATTACCGCTAATGAGCAAACTGCCAGCCATCCAATCTAATCCTTATTTCTTTTGCACAATCAAGCCATACAAAGTGCTGCCAGCCATGGTGTGATAACACCGAGGAATTAGCGCTAACTGATTGTTTTAGAATCGGAAATCATTTTACACGCACCGACAGGATTCACGAGCTATCTGAGTCCAAAAACTAAGCTAAACTTTTCCCTTGCATTGCACAAGCTTTGGGCTTTACCGTAACCACTTTGACACACCTTCAACAAAAACATTCCTATGAAAGCGTACTCAGATCAGTATCCCCGTGAACTTGTCGGTTACGGCGCCAATCCCCCCCAAGCAAACTGGCCCGGACGCGCAAAGATCGCTGTCCAGTTCGTTCTCAACTATGAAGAAGGTGCGGAGAACAACGTGCTTGACGGAGATCTCGGCTCAGAGAGGTTTTTGTCAGAAATCGTCGGTGCTGAAAGCTACCCTGCAAGACACATGAGCATGGAATCGATTTATGAATATGGCTCAAGAGCTGGCGTTTGGCGGATATTGCGCGAGTTTGAGCGCCGAAAACTACCGTTAACCGTATTTGGCGTCGCCCTTGCATTAAAGCGACACCCAGAGTTGACAGCAGCCTTATTGCAACAAGATCATGAAATTGCCTCTCATGGCCTACGATGGCTGCACTATCAGGGCATCGACGAGGCGACTGAGCGCGCGCATATGGCGGCAGCGACCACAATGCTCAAGGAGATAACAAATGGTAAGTGGCCTCTAGGTTGGTATACCGGTCGCGACAGTCCAAACACACGAAGGCTCGTTGCGGATCACGGTGGCTTTGAGTATGACAGCGATAATTATGGGGATGATCTGCCGTTCTGGACCGAGGTGACCAAGACAGATGGCACCAAGACTCCACAGTTAATCGTGCCTTACACGCTTGATTCAAACGACATGCGTTTTGCAACACCTCAAGGGTTCAATACCGGTCAACACTTCTTCGAGTATCTGCGTGATAGTTTCGATGTGCTGTATGCCGAGGGCGAAGACTGCCCAAAGATGTTGTCGATTGGCATGCACTGCAGACTGCTAGGTAGACCCGGCCGCATGGCTGGCTTGATCCGTTTTTTGGACCACATTGAGAAGCACGACCGAGTCTGGGTTTGCCGGCGCATAGACATTGCCCGACACTGGAAAACGCAGCACCCATATACTGGTAAGTGACGTTCCTGCTCTACAATGAGGAGTCAAAAGAAAATATCCTAATCGCATGAATAATCGTCAAGCATTACCCGCCCTGACCCTTGGGGCGATCGGTGTCGTCTACGGCGACATCGGAACGAGTCCCATTTACGCGCTGAAAGAAATTTTTAACGGACACCACCCAATACCAGTCACGCCAGACAATGTCATGGGCATGCTGTCGATCGTATTTTGGTCGATCATGTTGGTCGTGTCGATTAAGTACGTTGCTGTTGTCATGCGTGCCGACAATAAGGGTGAAGGCGGTTCACTTGCTTTGCTTGCAATGATGACCGAGCGAACTCAAGCCTTGGGGTTGACCGGGATCGTGACGATGCTTGGCATCTTTGCTGCAGGTCTGTTTTTTGGCGACAGCATGATCACGCCCGCAATTTCTGTCCTTTCAGCTGTCGAGGGACTAGAAATCGTCACGCCTAAATTTACGCCCTTTGTCATGCCGATCGCGCTCGTGATCTTGACTGGATTGTTTGTTATACAAAAGCACGGCACCTCGATGGTCGGAATGTTCTTTGGACCAGTGATGATTGTCTGGTTCTCCGTGCTCGGTCTACTGGGCATCGTGCAAATTGCACAAGACCCACAAATCCTGCTCGCTTTAAATCCGTTTTATGCCTTCAAGTTTGCAACGGCACACCCCACCCTCACCTTCTTCGCACTTTCAGCCGTGGTGTTGGCAGTCACGGGAGGTGAAGCACTCTACACAGACATGGGTCACTTCGGCCGTCGCCCAATTCGCTTGGCTTGGTTCGGTTTTGTGCTTCCCGCTCTGGTGTTGAACTACTTTGGACAGGGTGCCTTGCTACTCTCAGACAAAAGTGCAATCGACAGTCCCTTTTTTAAACTAGCACCCGAATGGGCGCTAATCCCAATGGTCGTTTTGTCGACGATTGCGGCCTTTATTGCGTCGCAAGCGGTCATCTCCGGTGCGTTCTCGGTGTCGCGTCAAGCGATTCAAATGGGTTTGTTGCCGCGCATGTTGATCATTCATACCTCCGGCGAAGAGAGAGGGCAAATTTATGTGCCCTTCACCAACTGGGTATTGTTTGCCTGTGTGATTGCACTGGTACTTGGCTTTAAAACCTCTTCCAATCTAGCGTCTGTCTACGGGATTGCCGTCACCGGGACAATGCTCATTGATACCATCCTGATTGCCTTTGTGATGAAGTTGATCTGGAAGTGGTCTTGGTTTAGCACGATCCTGGTCGCAGGTTTCCTCTTTGTTATTGATGGTGCGTTCTTTGCTGCAAACGCGATGAAGATCCCAGAAGGCGGTTGGTTTCCAATCGGCATTGGTCTGATCACCTTTGTGGTGCTCACGACCTGGCTCAGAGGCCGTAAGGTCTTGGGCGCAGAGGTTGCCAAGCAGAGTATGCCGATGGACTTATTCATTCAGGCAATTGATGATGTGCACCGAGTGCGTGGCACTGCAATTTTTATGACGAGCTCATCGAGCGGAGTCCCGACAGCGCTACTTCATAATTTAAAGCATAACCAGATACTGCACGAACGCGTCGTACTGATGACGGTACACACGGCTGACACGCCTTTTGTTAAAGACACGGAACGTTTGACGTATGAAGACTTAGGCAAAGGCTTCAGCAGAATTGTTGTCCGTTACGGATTTATGGAAAACCCAGACGTACCTCGTGCCTTGACGCTCTGTAAGCAATTTGGATTGGACTTCGACATGATGTCAACGACGTTCTATCTTTCACGCGAGACCGTCGTGCCTTCCGGTCAACGCAGTGTCTGGGCCATGCGTGCGCAACTATTTAGAATCATGTCCAAGAATGCGACCAGCGCAACAGACTTTTTTAAGATTCCTGCGAACCGCGTCGTAGAACTTGGCACTCAACTTGTAATCTAACGCATATGACTAACGAAGCTCTCGAATTTCGCAGCGACAATTGTGGACGTGCGGCCCCAGAAATACTCGAGGCCCTCGTCAGCAGCAACAACGGAAATGCTCTAGGTTATGGCGGGGATGCGTTGACCGCAGAACTGCACGCCCGTATGAGCGCGCTATTCGAACGGCCGGTACGCGTCTTCCCTATTCCCACAGGGACCGGCGCAAATGCGTTAGCACTGGCTGCGACAACCACACCATTTTCTGCTGTCTATTGCAGCCCGGAATCACATATCAACACGTCCGAGTGCAATGCTGCTGGTTTTTTTGGTTCAGGCTTAAAAGTTACTGCGCTTTCCGGGCAGTTCGGGAAGTTGGATTCGTCAGTCTTACAACAAGCGGTGGCCACTGCAGGTAAAGGACAAGCGCATAAGAGCCAGCCTGCGGCCGTAAATATCGTGCAAGCAACTGACCTCGGTGCCGTCTATACCTGCGCCGAAGTGACACAACTTGGTACTGTTGCAAAAAATAATGGTCTTGTTCTACATATGGACGGTGCGCGTTTCGCAAATGCGGTTGCGCATCTCGACTGTTCGCCCGCAGAACTCACCTGGAAAGCGGGAGTAGATATTTTGTCCTTTGGCGTCACCAAGAACGGTGGCCTGTTAACCGATGCCATCGTAGTTTTCAACGATGATATTGCAAACAATATTGGCTTCCATCTCAGACGCGCTGGAATGATCTGGTCAAAGATGCGCTTTGCCTCAGCACAAATTCTTGCTTATGTAAAAGACGATCTTTGGCTTCGACTTGCAAGACAATCCAATAGTGCTGCCTCCGTACTCGCAAACGCAATTGCAAATATTGACGGCGCGCATGTTATCGCACCAGTCGAAGCAAATGAGGTATTTCTTAACATGCGCGCATCAGCCCTCGATCAGCTTGCCGCACGTGGTGTGCTGTTTTACCGGAGAGGCCCGGAGCTAGCACGTCTTGTTTGCCGTTGGGATACAACGGAGCAAGAACTTCAACAGTTAATCACACTAATAAAAAATGCCGCAAGCTCTAGCGCTTGAGTTTTTTCATCTGCTCGGCAAGCTGATTAAAACCGGGCGATCCATCCGCATAATAATAAATATCGAAGTCCTTACAGGCAAAAATCCTGTCTGGGCTCCCTAGCGTGCGAGTCTCTTCAGCATAAATACTTCCTTTCAGTCGAAGAGCGTCTTGTGCACGACTAACGATCACGCCATTGATCGCTAGGTCTCTATAGGTCGCCCGGTTATTTAGCCAAAGTGTTGGCTCAAACCGCTCATTTACCTGCAGTGCTCGTGCGCGCGTGGATCCGTACGCATCGAGGGTTCGCGTAGTCCAGAACGTTCCAACCACATTGAATGGCTTCTCCGACATGTGTCGATTAAAGCAGCCTAGACCCTCATGACTCTGGCTGTAACGAGCATTGAACAGCCATGAGAAGCTGGCAGTTGTGTTCGGCCTGCCACAAACAAAGGCCACCATCGCGATACCAACGATCACACAAAGACTAGCGTATCGACGTACAGCGACCCCACTCGCCATCAGTGTTTGATGGAATGCTGTCAGCAATACAAATACCGGAAGCAATGCGACAGGTAAAAAATAGCGCATCAAAGAGTTTCCGGAAACAAGTGTTCCGATAAGAGTGATGCAAGAAGAGGCAGCTGAAAAGAG
>JACCDZ011030414.1_pt1 | contig 16305 bp, 13 predicted proteins | sample 7449551 | NCBI WGS metagenome assembly JACCDZ01 (sample SAMN15323452, study PRJNA562643) | freshwater metagenome | isolation source: river surface water | place: USA:Blue River Watershed | collected 2017-08-18 | reverse complement strand
TCGAACTGGTGCAGGCCGCCAAAGCCTTTCATGATGTCCAGCCCGGGGCGCATCCACAGGTGGAAGGTGTTGCCCAAAATGATCTGCGCGCCCATCTCGTGCAGGCTGCGCGGCATCACGCCCTTGACGGTGCCGTAGGTTCCGACTGGCATGAAGATGGGCGTTTGCACCACGCCATGGTTCAAAGTCAGGGTGCCGCGTCGGGCGTGGCTGGCGGGGTCGGTTTTGAGCAGATCGAATTTGAGCATGCAGAGATTGTAGGAGTGCAGCCGCCCCAAAAAACAACCCGTCTTATCGCCGTTGCGTCAATGGATCACCATTCACGCTCGGAGACAAAACGGGTTGCGGCCCTTGGTCATCCGGATATGGCTCCGAATGCAGGGTTGGCGCCTCAAGGATGCCCTTGACGAGCATCTTGATGGCGGTTTTGCATCAGTTGGTTGAAACGCCCAAAGCTTTCACAGTTTCCAAGTTGAGGAAGCCATCGACAGGCAAGTTCTTGGCCTTTTGATAGGCATTGACTGCTTTCATCGTGTTGGCGCGCATGAGCCCATCAATACGGCCAGGGTTGTAGCCTGCCGACAGCAATGCGCGCTGGATTTCCATGATCTTGGATGGCGTTGCGTTGGTCTCGCACAAGACGGCGCGTCGCTCAATGCGAGCATCGGCCACTTTGACCTGGTATTGCAAATCTTCGTACTGCGCTGGCACTTTGATTTCACGAACGGTGGGCGCTGCATCCACAACTTGACGTGTCACTGATTTGTACACGGCCGGGATCACCTCTTCGCGAACGCTGGCTGGACGGTCAACGACGCGGCGTGGAACCTGTTGCGTGACAGCAGGTACAGGGATTTTGCGCACCGAAGCAGGCGTGTCAATCACTTGACGCTCCACAGTGCGGTATTCCGCAGGCACCGTGACTTCCCGTGTGGATGCTGCCGTTTCAAGCACTTGTTTGGTGATCGTGCTGTAGACCGCAGGTGCCAAGAGCACCTCTTCGGTTTTGGCGGGACTGACTTCGACGCGCGACTTGATGACCTTGGTGGTGCCAGGCACCTCGATGGTTTTGACAGAGGCGGGTTGATCCAGCACTTGGCGTGTCACGTTGATGTATTGCGCAGGCGTTTTCAGTTCTCGCACATAAGCTTCTTCACCCGATGCCGCGCCGGCCGATTTGCCGGCGTTGGTTTTTTGCAAGTTGGCAGCACGCAACACACGGTCACCAGTGGGTGTGGCAATGATGTCGCCGTTGTCATCGAACCGATAGCCTTGCATCTTGAGCAGGTCCAGATCGATCACCCTGCGGGTCACGGTTTGGTTTTGACCCGGAATAGGGATTTCTTTGCGACTTGCTTCGCGATCCACCACGCGCCGTGTCACGGTGGTGTACTCGGCTGGAACATCCATTTCTTTGGTGACCGCAGCGCTCTTGAGCACTTGGCGACTGATTGTTTCGTATTGAGCAGGCACTTCGACCAGACACAGCACATCGTCGTCCAGGTTGGTGTTGTCGCCAGCGATCACGCGTGTTTCCAGCGAGCCCTTGCTGCTGTCTGCGGCAGCGGGAATACCAAGGCGGGTGCTATCAAGGGGTTTGTTGTCGGAGCCCACTGCAAAACCTTTCAGTGGTTTCACATCCAGCGCGACACCGATCCAGGCGCGACCACGCTTCCACTCTTTGTGGGCGTCTGCAATTTTGATGCGTTCGGTCACGGTTTCAAAGACAGGTTCGGTGGTCACAAGCCGTTTGCCGGCAGGTTTGATTTCGACTTGCTCTGTCACGGTCTTGTAAGTGGCTGGGATCACTTCGAAGCGACTGCTTTGAGCGCGCAAAACCACTTCTTCGCGAACGGTTTTTGTGGGCAAGGCCAGCGGCACATAGGACAGGCCTTCAGGCTTGATCATCACTTTTTCAGTGACGGTCTTGAACGTGGCGGGGACCGTTTCTGCGCGCGTTGTGGCAGGTCGATCGTCCACAGTTTCTTCACGGTCTTCGTATTGCGCAGGAATGACCCTCAGGACTTTTTTCTCGGGGGTGACCAGTACTTTTTCTGCGACGGTCTTGTAAGTGGCAGGGACCACTTCGAGTCGTTTGCTTTCGGGTTTCACCAAAAGTCGCTCACTGACCGTTTTGTAAGTGGCCGGGACGGGCTCTTCCCGCTCGGTGGCGGGTTGAACAACCACGGTCTCTTGCACGGTTTTGTAGGTGGCGGGGACGGAAATCTGTTTTTTGATTTCAGGGGTCACCATGACTTGTTCAGTCACCGTTTTGTAAGTCGCAGGAACGACCTCCATGCGGGATGTTTCTGCAATTTTGATGACGCGTTCGGTTTTGGGCTCGAACTTGGCCGGAATTTGCACCGACGCAAAGCATTCCGAATGGGCTTGTGCGCTGACTGGCGTGCCCAATGGGCGAGGGAAGGCACCGCTGAAGTTGTTGTCACATTGCAGCATGCTGGCGCGTACCAATTTCCCAGTGCTGTCAAAGTAGGCGTTGACCGGCATATTGGGCGAATAGGGGATGAACTTGTCGACCAGTTTGGCACTGACGCCATCGCGGTCATGGGCTCTGCGGGTTCCTACATCACATGAACCTTTGGCGTAATCGGCAACGCTCAAGGCCTTGAGCTCCATGGGACGTACTTCGGTTTCACCGGCACGCTTCAATGGGGGGTGGTTTGTGAACGGTTGGTAAAACTTGGCATCCCCGGACTCAATGGCCGCCACGCATTCGGCCAAAGTGTCATAACCCACGTTGCCATTCGGATCGGTGTGGGTGGCTGCGGTTGCCTGCAGGGCACACAGGCTGATCAAGCTCAATCCCCAGCCCATGAGCAGGGGGTGTTGTCGTTTGGAAATCATGGTTGGGGTTTTCCTTGTTGCAAAAGAAAACATATTAATAAATTAATTAGTTTCCAAATGACAATTTAAGTAATATTTGTATTACTTTGTATACAAGGTTATCCTGGCTGCCCAGTCGGCCATGGCCAAGCCACCTCATCTGATGGTGGGTTTTTCAGGTCGCTTGAGGTTCAGGCGTTGTGCGCGTGAGCAGCATGGCATCGCCATAGCTGAAGAAACGGTACCGGTTCGCAATGGCGTGACGGTACAAGCCCATGATGTGCTCGTAACCTGCCAAGGCACTCACCAGCATCATCAGCGTGCTTTTGGGCAGGTGGAAGTTGGTGATCAGGCGGTCCACCACTTTGAATTCAAAGCCTGGCGTGATGAAAATTTGCGTGTCGCCACTGGCTTGGCCGTACTTGGCCCACGACTCCAGCGTGCGCACGGTGGTTGTGCCCACCGCCACCACTTTGCCGCCCCGAGCCTTGCATTCGGCAATGGCTTGCTGCGTGGCTTGCGGAAGCTCGTACCACTCGCGGTGCATGGTGTGCTCGGCAATGTTCTCGGTCTTGACGGGCTGGAACGTGCCCGCGCCCACATGCAGCGTGACGCTGGCGCGTTGCACGCCACGCGCATCCAGTTGCGCCAACAGGGCCTCGTCAAAGTGCAGTGCTGCCGTGGGTGCAGCCACCGCGCCGGGCGCGCGTGCGAACACGGTCTGGTAGCGCTGGGCGTCTTCTTCTGAATCGGTGTGGGTGATGTACGGTGGCAAGGGCACATGGCCATGCTTGTCCATCAGCGCATGCGGCTCGTCGCTCAGCTGCAGGTGAAACAGCTGGCCGTTTTCATCGGGCCATCGGCCCAGCAACACGGCATCAAAGCCGCCTTGGCGTGCGCCCCCCGCCATGAACATCTGACCGCCCACCAGCGGCTTTTTGCTGACCTTCATGTGCGCCACCACCTGGTGCCCGGGCAGCACGCGTTCGATCAGCAGTTCGAGCTTGCCGCCAGAGGCCTTCTCGCCAAAGATGCGGGCCTTGACCACTTTGGTGTCGTTGAACACGAGCAAGTCGCCTGCATTCAGCAAGCTGGGCAGTTCGTTGAAGATGCGGTCCACCACGGCGGTCGATGAGCCGTCCAGCAAACGTGAGCCACTGCGTTCGGCTGCGGGGTGCTGGGCAATCAGTTCGGGGGGAAGTTCGAAGTCGAAATCACTCAGGGTGAATTCGCGGGGGAAGGGGGCAGAAAGAGCGGTCATGCTTCAGGGCCGGACAGGCCCGTTCGAAGTGGATAGGTGTGTGATTTTCTCATGCAGTGAGCCCAGAGGGCGGTGGGTCACGGGGTGTTGGTTGACCGGTTTTGTGCGTTGCGCACCCATAATCCAGCAGATATTTGATGTCTAAAAAGCAATAAATTATTACAAAATACTATCAAATAAATTAAATCTTAGTGGTTAGAATTCGGGCCGTCGGACAGGGTGTCCGCATTCAGCAACTCAGAAAGTACTTATGAAGAAAATGATCCGTTTCCTGGGCGCAACAGTCGTCATCGCCGCAGCCGCTACTGCACAAGCACAGGTTTATGTGGAAGGTTCGGTCACTGGTTTGACCGCCAAAGAGTCGTCGCAAGGCATTCAAACTCAGTCAAAGCCATCCAGCTTTTCAGGTCTTGTTGGTTACAACGTTCATCCCAATGTGGATGTTGAGGGTTACTTGGGCCTGGGCGCTGGCAAATCCGACACCACAGAAAACGGCAAGGCCAACGGTGAAGAGTTCAAAGTCAAAAGTTCTTTCGGTGTGTTTGTAAAACCCAAAGTCATGGTCAGCCCTGAGTTGGAAGTGTTTGGTCGCTTGGGTTACTTAGAAAATAAATTCGAAAGAAATTTCAAGAACAACCAGACCACAGTAACAAACACAAATGGGTCGTTTGCTTTCGGCGTTGGCGCCAATTACTACTTCGACAAGCGCACCTATGTGTCTGGCACTTACATGAACTACCACAACAAAGATGGTTTGAAAGTCAATGGCCTGAGCATTGGCGTAGGCTACAAGTTCTGAATTTGAATTTCTGAAACGTCACACATCAAGACAAAGCCGCCTTCGGGCGGTTTTGTTTTTTGGGGGCCATCCAAAGGCACAATCGCGCATATGCCTGCCAAGCCCGCCACCCCTCCCGCCAAAACGCTGTCTGCGCCGCAAAAGGCGCTGATCAAGTTGGGCTTGGTGCGCGACATTGACTTGGCTTTGCACCTGCCGCTGCGCTATGAGGACGAAACCCGCATTGTCAAATTGCGGGACGTGCGTGAAGGCGATACCGCGCAGATCGAGGCGACGGTGACGGCCTGCGAGATCACGATGCGGCCGCGCCGCCAGTTGCTGGTCACGGTGGACGATGGCTCCGACACCTGCGTGATGCGTTTTTTCAGTTTCTACCCTTCGCACCAGAAGGCGTTGGCGGTGGGCAACCGAATCCGGGCGCGTGGCGAGGTGCGCGGCGGCTTCATGGGGCTGACCATGATGCACCCGAGCTTCAAGGCGGCAGGCGGCACTTTGGCCGAGGCCCTGACGCCGGTGTACTCCACGGTGGCGGGGCTGGCGCAACCGTATTTGCGCCGCGCCGTGATCAATGGTCTGAACCATGCGGACCTGAGCGAGACCTTGCCCCCCGGCATCGCTTGGCCGGACCGCCGTGGCGCCTTGTCGCTGCGCGAGGCTTTGCAGTTCTTGCACCACCCCACGCCCGATGTGTCGCTGGCCGCCCTCGAGGACCGCAGCCATCCGGCTTGGATTCGCCTCAAATGCGAGGAGTTGCTGGCCCAGCAGTTGTCGCAGCTGACGGCCAAGCGCGAGCGCGATTTGTTGCGCGCCCCTGCCCTGAAGCACAAAGCCCAGGGTTTGTATGGCCAGCTGCTCAAGGCTTTGCCTTTTGGCCTGACGAACGCCCAGCAGCGTGTGGGGCAGGAGATCGCCAAAGACTTGGCCCGCAACGTGCCGATGCACCGTCTGCTGCAAGGCGATGTGGGCGCAGGCAAGACCGTGGTCGCGGCGCTGGCCGCCATGGTGGCCGTCGATGCCGGCTGGCAATGCGCCCTGATGGCCCCCACCGAAATTTTGGCCACCCAACACTTTGCCAAGCTGGTGGGCTGGTTGGAGCCTTTGGGCGTGAAAGTCGCCTGGCTGATTGGCAGTCAAAAAAAGAAAGAACGCGCCGCCATGCTGGCGCTGATCGAGTCGGGCGAAGCCGCGTTGGTGGTGGGCACGCATGCCGTCATTCAGGACCACGTCAAATTCAAGAACCTGGCGCTGGCCGTGATCGACGAGCAGCACCGCTTTGGTGTGGCCCAGCGCCTGGCCTTGCGCGGCAAGATGCAGGCCGACGGCATGGAGCCCCACATGCTGATGATGACGGCCACGCCAATTCCGCGTACCTTGGCCATGAGCTATTACGCCGACTTGGACGTGTCGGTCATCGACGAGCTGCCCCCGGGGCGCACGCCCATCGTGACGCGGGTGGTGTCCGATCACCGCCGCGACGAAGTGGTCGCGCGCATTGGGGCGCAGCTGCAGCAAGGCCGGCAGGTGTATTGGGTCTGCCCACTGATCGAAGAAAGCGAAGCGCTGGACCTGACCAACGCGACGCAGACGCATGCTGATTTGAGCGAAGCCTTGCCGGGCGTGATGGTGGGCTTGCTGCATTCACGCATGCCCGTGGCCGAAAAGAAGGCAGTGATGGACTTGTTCACCAGTGGCCAGATGGGCGTGCTGGTCAGCACCACGGTGATCGAGGTGGGGGTGGACGTGCCCAACGCCTCGCTGATGGTGATTGAACACGCCGAGCGCTTTGGCCTCTCTCAGCTGCACCAGTTGCGCGGCCGGGTGGGGCGCGGTGCGGCGGCGTCGGCTTGCGTGCTGCTGTACGGCACACCCGAAGGCGGGCGCTTGAGCGAGACCGCGCGCGAACGCTTGCGCGCCATGGTCGAGACCAACGATGGTTTCGAGATCGCCCGGCGTGACTTGGAAATCCGAGGGCCGGGTGAATTTTTGGGCGCACGCCAGTCGGGTGCGCCTTTGCTGCGCTTTGCCGACTTGGAAACCGACACGCCCTTGCTGGAGTGGGCCCGCGCCTTGGCCCCGCAGATGCTGGACCAGCACCCCGGCCTGGCCGAGCGCCACATTGGCCGCTGGTTGGGCGGGAAATCCGAGTACCTCAAAGCTTGATGTTCCAATACGGCCATGACCCTGACCGAACTCAAATACATCGTGGCCGTGGCCCGAGAAAAACATTTTGGCAAGGCCGCCGAAGCTTGCCATGTGTCGCAGCCCACTTTGTCGCTGGCGATCAAGAAGCTCGAAGAAGAGCTGGACATGAAAATCTTCGAGCGCAGTGCGAGCGAGGTGTCGGTCACCGCATTGGGCGATGAGGTCGTGCGCCAGGCCCAGAGCGTGTTGGAGCAGGCCGCCGAGATCAAGGAAATCGCCAAGCGCGGCAAAGACCCGCTGGCCGCCACCATGCGGCTGGGCGTCATCTACACCATCGGGCCTTATCTGCTGCCCGATCTGGTCCGTCAGATCATCACCCGCACACCGCAGATGCCGCTCATGCTGCAGGAGAACTTCACCGTGCGTTTGCTGGAGATGCTGCGCACCGGTGAGATCGATTGCGCGATCTTGGCCGAGCCTTTTCCGGACACTGGCTTGGCCATGGCGCCGCTGTATGACGAGCCCTTTGTGGCGGCTTTGCCGCGCAACCACGCATTGGCCGGGGCCGCGTCGCTGACCACCGACCAGCTCAAGGAAGAAACGATGCTGCTGCTGGGCAACGGGCATTGCTTTCGCGACCATGTGCTGGAGGTGTGTCCGGAGTTTGCGCGTTTTTCAAGCCGCACCGAAGGCATCCGCAAGAGCTTTGAGGGCTCCTCGCTGGAGACCATCAAACACATGGTGGCCGCCGGCATGGGCGTGACTTTGGTGCCGCGCTTGTCGGTGCCCGAAGAGGCTTGGGCCCAGCCCGACAAAAAGTCGGTCAATGGCGATGCCCATGTGCGCTATTTGCCCATCGTCGATCCGCACGGTGGCTTGCCGCCCACCCGCCGCGTGGTGCTGGCCTGGCGGCGAAGTTTCACGCGCTATGAAGCGATTGCCGCTTTGCGCAATGCGGTGTACGCCTGCCCACTGCCGGGTGTGACGCGCCTGTCGTGACCTCCCCGTAGGTCGGCGCCTTCAGCCCCGACAGGTAGGTGAACAGCACGGGTCTTTGTCGGGCCTGAAGCCACTGACCTACCAAAGGCTCGCTGTATGTCTGTTGCATTGGGACGCGGATAATTGAGCCATGACCAAAAAAATCAAGCTGTACCTGGATTTGATCCGCTGGAATCGGCCTGCGGGCTGGCTGCTCTTGTTGTGGCCTTCGCTGGCGGCTTTGTGGGTGGCGGCCGGAGGCTTTCCGGGCTGGCACCTGATCGCGGTGTTCACCCTGGGCACCATCCTCATGCGCAGCGCGGGCTGCTGTGTGAACGACGTGGCAGACCGTGACTTTGACAAGCATGTGAAACGCACGGCCAACCGCCCGGTGACCAGCGGCCGGATCGGCACCCGCGAAGCTTTGCTGGTGGGGGCCGTGCTGGCGCTGTGCGCGTTTGGCTTGGTGCTCACCACCAACCAGGCCACCATCGTTTGGTCATTTGCCGCGCTGGCGGTGACGCTGGTGTACCCCTATGCCAAGCGCCATGTGTCCATGCCGCAGGCGGTGCTGGGCGTGGCGTTCAGCTTTGGCATCCCGATGGCATTTGCGGCCGTGCAAGGTCAGGTGCCGCTGCTGGCTTGGGCGCTTTTGTTGGGCAATCTGTTTTGGGTCCTGGCCTATGACACCGAATACGCCATGGTCGACCGCGACGATGACTTGAAGATCGGCATGAAAACCTCGGCCATCACCTTGGGTGACAAGGATGTGCCCGCCATCATGGGCTTTTATGCAGCCTACCTGATGATCTGGACGTGGCTGCTGAATGCCCCGCAGCAAGGGCTGTGGTCCTGGCTGGCCTTGGCGGTCTCGGCAGGTCAGGTGGTCTGGCATTACACGTTGATCCGCCAGCGCAGCCGCGAAGGCTGCTTCAAAGCCTTCCGGCTGAACCATTGGCTGGGCTTCAGCGTGTTTGTGGGTGTGGCTTTGTCTTATCGGTGATGGCGCGCATGCCATGCAAGGGCTGAAACCGCCGACTGGCGGCGCGGTCGTCAGGCCTTGCCGAATTCATCGCCCAGTTCGCGCGCCCGCAGTTGTGCCGCTTGCATGGCCTGGATGAAGGCGGGTTTGATGCCGGCGGCCTCCATGGCGGTGAGTGCCGCGTAGGTGGTGCCGCCCTTGGAGGTGACGCGCTGGCGCAGCACTTCGGGGGATTCGGTCGATGCGGCCGCCAAAGACGATGCACCCGAGAAAGTGGCCACGGCCAGTTGGTAGGCTTGATCAGCCGACAGCCCCATGCCCACACCGGCTTCGGTCATGGCTTCGAGGAAATAAAAGACATAGGCTGGGCCCGAGCCCGAGAGGGCGGTCACCGCGTCCAATTGCGATTCCTGAGCCACCCACAGGTATTGCCCGGTGGTGCCAATCACTTGCTCGACCAGGGCCTTGTCTGCGGTGGAGACGCTGGGGCAAGGGTAGAGCGCGGTCATGCCTTGGCCCACCAGTGCGGGTGTGTTGGGCATGCAGCGCACCACCCGATCGGTGCCCACCCAGCGGCAGATGCTGTCGGTGCGGATGCCTGCGGCCACCGACAGGTGCAGCGCCTTGCTGGTGTGCGCCATGACGGGGGCGGCCGCTTCGCTGAAGATTTGGGGTTTGACCGCCCAGACCACAAGGTCTGCCCGTGCCAGCGCCGGGCCTGCCGAGGGCAGTGCCGTGATGCCAAAGTCCTTGAGCAGCTTGGCGGCCGTGTCAGCAAAGGGCTCGACCACGGTGATCTGTGTGGGTTTCATGCCTTGGCGGATCAGGCCGCCGATGATGGCGCTGGCCATGTTGCCGCCGCCGATGAAGGCGATGTGTTGTGAGGAGTGAGACATGGGATGTTCAGTCGTGTGCTTTGTGGGACGGGCTAGGCGCTTGGCACCCGGCGAGGGGACTCGGAATTGTCGCTGCTTATGCAGGGGTGCTGAACGAGGGGGTCACCGGGCAGTGGCCTGACGTACAGCCCGCTCCCAGCGGTCCATGCGCTCTTGGGCCTGTTCTCTGGGCAAGGTGGGGTAGAAGGTGCGGTCGGCGCGCCACTGCTGGCTCAATTCCTCCAAGCTGTTGTACACGCCAGCGTGCAGACCAGCCAGATAGGCGGCGCCCAGGGCGGTGGTTTCGGTCACGGCAGGGCGCACCACCGGAATGCCCAGCAAGTCGGCCTGGATTTGCATCAAGAGGTCGTTGACGCAAGCGCCGCCGTCCACGCGCAATTCGGTCACGGCCACGCCGCCACCGGCCACGGCGTCGCGGTTCATGCTGTGCAGCAGGGCAGCGCTTTGGAAGGCGATGCTTTCGAGTGCGGCGCGTGCAATGTGGGCCACGGTGGAGCCTCGCGTGAGCCCGACAATGGCGCCGCGGGCTTCGGCGTCCCAATAAGGCGCGCCTAGGCCGGTGAAGGCGGGCACGAACATGACGCCCCCGGCGTCGGGCACGCTGTGGGCCAGACCTTCGACCTCGCCGCTGCTGGAGATGGCCCGCAGGCCGTCGCGCAGCCACTGCACCACGGCGCCACCAATGAAGACGCTGCCTTCGAGTGCGTATTGCGGGGTGCTGGAGGCCTGAGCGGCCGAGGTGGTGATCAGGCCGTTTTGGCTGCGCTGAAAGGTGTTGCCGGTGTGCATGAGCATGAAGCAGCCGGTGCCATAAGTGTTTTTGGCCATGCCGGGGGTGAAGCAGGCCTGGCCGAACAAGGCGCTTTGCTGGTCACCGGCCACACCGCCAATGGGCAAGCTGGCGCCAAGCAGCTCGGCTGTGGTGTCGCCAAAGTGGGCACTGGAGGGCAAGACCCGAGGCATGAGCGCGTCAGGGATGTTCAGCAAATTGAGCAACTCGCTGTCCCAGGTGTTGGTGTGGATGTTCAGCAGCATTGTGCGGGCGGCGTTGCTCACATCGGTGACATGCGAGCGGCCATCGGTGAGCTTCCAGATCAGCCAGCTGTCGACTGTGCCAAAGGCCAGCTCGCCTTGTTCGGCCAGGGCTCTGGCGCCTGGTACTTGGTCCAGGATCCATTGCAGTTTGGTGCCAGAAAAATAGGCGTCGATGCGCAGCCCGGTTTTGCTCAGCACCGTGTCTTCGTGGCCTTGTACGCGCAAGGCGGCGCAGGTGGGTTCGGCGCGGCGGTCTTGCCAGACGATGGCGTTGTAAATCGGCTCTCCCGTGCGGCGGTTCCACACCACGGTGGTCTCGCGCTGGTTGGTGATGCCGATGGCCGCCATGTCGCTGGCCTTGAGCTCGGCTTTGGCCAGCACTTCATGCACGGTGGCCAGCTGCGAGGACCAGATTTCCTGCGGGTCGTGCTCGACCCAGCCGGGTTGGGGGTAAATCTGCCGGAACTCGCGCTGGGCCATGGCCACCACTTGGCCGTCCTGGTCAAACACGATGCTGCGTGAGCTGGAGGTGCCCTGGTCCAGGGCGAGGAGGTAGCGCATGAAAAATCCTCAGAGGGTCATTGGAGGGCGGCCGTGACGCATTCCACATGGGCTTGTGTCATGAGGTCGGTAAAACTGGCGGGGGGGGCTTCGTCGGTGAATAGCACGTCAATGTCGCGCAAGTGGCCCAGCTCGACCATGGCCGGGCGGTTGAATTTGCTGTGGTCTGCGGCCAGCCAGACTTCGCGGGCATGTTCAATGATGGTGCGGGCCACCTTGACTTCGCGGTAGTCGTAGTCGCGCAGGGTGCCGTCGGCTTGGATGCCGCTGATGCCAATCAGGCCAATGTCGACCTTGAACTGGCGAATGAAGTCCACCGTGGCTTCGCCCACGATGCCTTGGTCGCTGCCGCGCACGAGCCCCCCGGCCACGATGACTTCGCAGTCGCGGTGTGTGCTCATCAGCGCGGCGATGTGCAAGTTGTTGGTGATGATGCGCAAGCCCCTGTGGTTGTGCAGTTCATGGGCTACGGCTTCGATGGTGGTGCCGATGTTCATGATCAGCGAACAGCCGTTGGGTATGCGCTGGGCCATGGCTTTGGCGATGCGCAGCTTGCCTGCCGATTGCATGGCCTGGCGTTGGCGGTAAGCAATGTTTTCGGTGGTGGAGCCGGGCAGGCGTACGCCGCCATGAAAGCGGGTGAGCAAACCGGCTTCGGCCAAGCGCTGCACATCGCGGCGCACGGTTTGCAAGGTCACCCCAAAACGTTCGGCCAGGGCTTCGATGGTCACGGGGCCTTGTGATCGAACGGCATCGATCAGGGTTGATTGTCGGGGGTTCAAATCCATGGTGTTTTCAGTCAATAGGGCGTATTCGAACATAAACGAACATATATAAAGGGGTATACAGGGTAAATACGGGCTATAAAAAAACTCAAGCGAACAATAAAATCCGTGAAGCGAAAAAAATGGAACTCAAATGATCCTGAATTCTCAACACGGAGATGCGCCATGCAACTGAGCCTGGAAGGGGTGGGTAAGTCCGTCTCGGGCCATGTTCATCTGTATCCGCAAAACCTGGCGCTGCATCCAGGGCAGGTCACGGTCTTGCTGGGTGCAACGCAGGCGGGCAAGACCAGTTTGATGCGCATCATGGCCGGGCTGGACACGCCCACGCATGGCCGCGTGCGGGTGGATGGGCAAGATGTGACGGGCGTGCCGGTGCGCCGCCGCGATGTGGCCATGGTGTACCAGCAGTTCATCAATTACCCGTCGATGACGGTGTTTGACAACATTGCTTCACCCCTGAAATTGCGTGGGCAAAAAGATGTGGCCCAACGGGTGCATGAGCTGGCGGCCAAGCTGCACATCGAGATGTTTTTGCAGCGCCTGCCCGCAGAGTTGTCGGGCGGGCAGCAGCAGCGGGTGGCTTTGGCGCGGGCCTTAGCCAAAAATGCGCCGCTGATGCTGCTGGACGAGCCGCTGGTGAATCTGGACTACAAGCTGCGCGAGGAGTTGCGCGAAGAGTTGACGCAGTTGTTTGCCACAGGCGATTCGACGGTGGTCTATGCCACCACCGAACCGGCCGAGGCCTTGCTGTTGGGGGGCTACACCGCTGTCTTGCACCAAGGACACTTGTTGCAATACGGCCCGACTGCCGAGGTGTTTCATCAGCCGGCCTCCATCCAGGTGGCCAGCGCATTCAGTGACCCGCCCATGAACCTGTTGCCTGCGCAGACCAGCGCCACGGGGGTGGTCTTGCCGGGTGGTTTTGAGCTGCCCTTGGCCTTGCCAGCTTCGGCACCGAAAGACGTGGTTTTGGGCGCACGCGCCAGCGCCTTGCGTGTGCAGGGGGAGCCGGGTGATCTGCAATTGCCGGGCGTGGTCGAGCTGGCAGAGATTTCCGGCTCGGACACCTTTGTGCATGCCAAGACCCCGGTGGGCAATCTGGTGGCGCAACTCACGGGTGTGCACGACTTCAAACTGGGGGCACACATCCATTTGTTTTTGCAGCCTTCGCAGGTGTATGTGTTTGATGCTGCAGGCCCCTTGGTGATGGCGCCTGTGCGCAAGGGGAGGGCGATCTGATGGCTCAAATTGAATTGGACTTGGCACATGCCTACAAACCGAATCCACAGGTGGAGACGGATTACGCCTTGCTGCCCCTGAAGATGACGTTCCGTGATGGCGGGGCCTATGCCTTGCTGGGGCCTTCGGGTTGCGGCAAAACCACCATGCTCAACATCATGTCGGGGCTGGTGGTGCCCTCGCAAGGCACGGTGAAGTTTGACGGGGTCGATGTCACGCGCAGCAGCCCGCAAGCGCGCAACATTGCGCAGGTGTTCCAGTTTCCGGTGATCTACGACACCATGACGGTGGCGCAAAACCTGGCGTTTCCGCTCAAAAATCGCCAGGTGCCCGCCGATCAAATCCGCCAGCGCGTGGGCCAAATTGCCGAAATGCTGGACATGAGCCACCAACTGGACATGCGCGCAGCGGGTTTGTCGGCCGACCAGAAGCAAAAAATATCACTGGGTCGAGGGCTGGTGCGCTCGGACGTGTCGGCCGTGCTGTTTGATGAGCCGCTGACGGTGATCGACCCGCACCTGAAATGGCAGCTGCGGCGCAAGCTCAAGCAGATTCACCATGAACTCAAGCTCACGCTGATCTATGTCACGCACGACCAGGTTGAGGCGCTGACTTTTGCCGAAGAGGTGGTGGTCATGACGCGCGGCAAGGCGGTGCAGGTCGGCTCGGCAGAGGCCTTGTTCGAGCGTCCGGCGCACACCTTTGTGGGGCATTTCATCGGTTCGCCCGGCATGAATTTTTTACCAGCGCAAGCGTTTGGGGGCGATTTGAGCGTGCAAGGCCAAGCGGTGCAGGTGCCGCAAGGCTTGGCGGTGCCCGAAGGCGACCTCAAGCTGGGCATTCGGCCGGAATACCTGGCTGTATCCGCGGTGGCCGAGGCGGGCACTTTGGCCGCCTCGGTGCGCCAGGTGCAAGACATCGGCACTTACCAAATGGTCACTTGCGATGTGGCGGGCGTCATGCTGAAAGTGCGCTTGGCACCACAAACGCAGGCGCCGCAGGTGGGGGCTCAGGTGTTTTTGCGTGTGTTGGGGCCGCACACCTGCTTTTACAAAAATGAGGAGCTGGTGGCATGAACGCGACTGAAAAACCCGTCAATCAAAAAGCCTGGTGGCTGGTGTTGCCTGTCTTGGTGTGTGTGGCGTTTTCAGCCATCCTGCCCCTGATGACGGTGGTCAACTACTCGGTGCAAGACATCATCTCGCCCGAACGCCGGGTGTTTGTGGGCACCGAGTGGTTTGCCGCCGTGATGCGCGACGAAGAGTTGCACGGCGCCCTGTGGCGGCAGCTGAAGTTCTCGCTGGCCGTGCTGGCGGTGGAAATTCCGCTGGGCATTGCACTGGCGCTGTCCATGCCCGCACAGGGCTGGAAGTCTTCGGCCGTGCTGGTGCTGGTGGCCTTGTCGCTGCTGATACCGTGGAACGTGGTGGGCACCATCTGGCAAATTTATGGCCGCGCCGACATCGGTTTGATGGGCCACACCTTGCAGGCTTTGGGGTTTGACTACAGCTACACGGGTGATCCGGTTCACGCCTGGTTGACGGTGTTGATCATGGATGTGTGGCACTGGACACCGCTGGTGGCTTTGCTGGCTTTTGCGGGTTTGCGCAGCATTCCCGATGCCTATTACCAGGCTGCCCGCATCGATGGCGCCAGCAAGTTTGCGGTGTTCCGTTACATCCAGCTGCCCAAGATGCGCGAGGTGCTGATGATTGCGGTGTTGCTGCGCTTCATGGACAGTTTCATGATTTACACCGAGCCTTTCGTGCTGACCGGTGGCGGCCCCGGCACTGCGACCACCTTCTTGTCGCAGTACCTGACGCAAAAGGCTGTGGGGCAGTTTGACCTAGGGCCAGCGGCGGCGTTTTCGCTGATCTATTTCCTCATCATCTTGCTGCTGTGCTTTGTCCTCTACAACTGGATGCAAAGCCTGGGCGCAGCCCACAAGGAGCACGCACATGCATGAACAGCGTTTTCACAAGCGGTCGATTTTTCTGGCCGCCTACATCGTCTTTGCCTTGCTGCCCATCTACTGGATGGTCAACATGAGCTTCAAGACCAATGAGGAAATCCTGTCGAGTTTTTCCTTGTGGCCACAACATTTCACCTGGGGCAACTACCTGACGATCTTCACCGATCCGTCCTGGTACTCGGGCTACATCAACAGCCTGATTTATGTGGCCATCAACACGGTAATTTCGGTGTCGGTGGCCTTGCCTGCGGCTTATGCGTTTTCACGCTACCGCTTTTTGGGCGACAAGCACATCTTCTTTTGGCTGTTGACCAACCGCATGACGCCGCCTGCCGTGTTTTTGCTGCCGTTTTTTCAGCTCTACACCACGCTGGGCCTGATGGACACGCACATTGCCGTGGCCATGGCGCATTTGTTGTTCAACGTGCCCCTGGCAGTGTGGATTCTGGAAGGCTTCATGAGCGGCATTCCGCGCGAAATTGACGAAACGGCCTACATCGACGGCTACAGTTTTCCGCGCTTTTTCGTGATGATTTTCTTGCCGCTCATCAAGGCCGGGGTGGGCGTGGCCGCTTTCTTTTGCTTCATGTTCTCGTGGGTGGAGTTGCTTTTGGCACGCACCCTGACCAGCGTGAATGCCAAACCGATTGTGGCCACCATGACGCGCACCGTGAGTGCCTCGGGCATGGACTGGGCCACGTTGGCGGCAGCTGGTGTGCTGACCATCGTTCCGGGGGCCATCGTGATCTGGTTTGTCCGGCATTACATCGCCAAAGGCTTTGCCATGGGAAGGGTTTGACATGTTTGA